>Ga0315279_10001937_pt1 | contig 32664 bp, 33 predicted proteins | sample YL17G06_20_MG_FD_203694 | JGI IMG/M metagenome (GOLD analysis project Ga0315279, IMG submission 203694) | Sediment microbial communities from Yellowstone Lake, YNP, Wyoming, USA - YL17G06_20 | ecosystem: Environmental > Aquatic > Freshwater > Lake > Sediment | place: USA: Wyoming | collected...
CACCCAGTCGCTGTACGAGTAACCGGACTCCGCGATTGCCTGCCAGATGGTCTGTTCGGTCAGACGCGCGATGCCTGCAATGTCGATGATGTCGTTGACTCTGGAGTAGAAAACCATCTGGGGCAACTTGACACCCAGCTCCGCGTCCTCCAGTGCCGTGATCTCGATGATGTCCCCCACGTGGTAGCGGACCATAGCACCACCTCGCAGGTTTGTTACCACGACCTCGTAGCGTTTGCCGGGCTCGACTTCATCCAGCAGCACGCTTCTTGGCTTGTGAGCAGGATCCGCAGCATTCTTGGCCAGCTCGTCTTCTGGAATGAACTCGAGGAAGTCAGTGTCTGGGTAGAAGACAAGGCCCTTGGCATTCCAGAGCTGCGCAGCGATGAGCCCTCCCTCGGTACAGGCGTAGGTTTCGACTGGCGCCCTGCCCCAGTACCTCTGGATCTTGTCCATGAACAGCCGCGTGTCGGTGCCTCCCATAGCGATGCATTTGACGTCCCACAGGTCCTTGGGTAGCAGCTTTCGGCGTCCATCCAGCACACAGCGGAACAAGGCCCTCAGCAGCCGGCCAACGACCATCGGATGCAACAGATACGGCGAGGGCTTGACGGCACCGCCTCCCTGCACGAATTGATCGCCGATTCGCGACAACACGCTGGCCACGCCGTTGAAGGTATCCATGCCCTCCTTCAGTGCCAGTCGGAACCCTTCGCTGATCCTGGTCTGGAAGTCCATCTTCATAGCCTCCTCCATAGGAGGCAGATAGGTGAAGCTGAACTCGCGCCCGAGCGCCATGGTGGCCGCCCCGGAGATGTACGGGAAAGGAGCCAGCGCAAACAGCATGCTGTCTCCCTCGTCGAACACAAACTGACCGCGTTCGGAACAGGACGCAAGGATCAGGCTTGCCATGCAGCATTCCCCCAACTTCTGGACCATCTCCTCGGTGTAGGGCACCCATTTGTACTCGTACTCGCCCGATCTACCGGACGTGTGAAGCCACCAGTAGGGCTTGACAGGCAGCACGTCTTCTCGTTTCTCCAAGAGATAGGGCGCATAGTCGTTATAGTGCGTCAGCGGAGCGGTCGCGCGGAACTCTTCCACGCTGGCAGGCGCTTCGTCACCCATGAGCGCACGGCCCAATTCGCATTTGCTGAGCAAATCGATCTGCTCCATCAACAACCGCTTCTGAATCTCCATGAACTGCTCGATGCTCAGATCAATGAAGCCACAGTACTTGCTCCAGATCTCGCTCCTGCGTCCTTCTCGCAATAGCTCCAACGTGGTTGCCATGTGTTCACCCTCCTCGTCCGGTATGATGTGGGCTTGAGAGTCAGCTTGCCTTCTTGACTGCTCGAAAAAGGATCGCGCCGGGATATAGCAGTCGACGCCCCTTCAACTCGGCTACGACCTCGATCTCCACAAAACCCAGTTCGGCAAGTGTCTTGAGCCATTCGGCGCTCGTGAGGATATTGGAGATCGCGGCGATCTCTGCCCTGGTACGAGCGCTGCGGTGCGTCAAGGAATAAAGGCGCGCAGCTATCTGAATAAGGCCACTGCCTGCGCGTGAGCGCCAGTGAGCGGGCGCTGCCACGTCCGCCATGACAAGGTGGCCACCCGGCTTGAGAATCCGTTGGGTCTCAGACAGCAGGCGGGGTACGTGCATGTGATGCGTAGCCAGGCCGCAAATGGCCAGGTCAAAGACTCCCGTCGCCAAGGGCATCTGCATGGCAGAAGCGCAAACCAGACGGACACGGGATGCCAGTCCTCTGGCTTCCACGTTGGCCAGCCCGGCTTGCAGCATCGCAGGGGTAATGTCCAGGCCTACGACCGTGCTTCCGTCGAACGGCGCCAGCGCTAACGTCAGGGGGATTTGTGCTGACCCGGTGGCCACGTCCAGAATCAGGCCACCTTCAGCGGTGGGGGCTGCTTCTAGCAGGCGGTGAATAAAGTCCTTGTAGCTCAGGCCCCAAAACTGGCGCAGTTCCCGATCCACGGTCTCCGCGTAGCGAGGGGCAAGCTCAGTGAACGCCTCCAGGACCAGTGCTTTGCTTTCCGTGTCGGCTGTGTCGTCGCGATCTGGCATGGGTCTCGTTTCGGCAATGGGCTGCCAGTTTGGGCGCGGGTCGCCGCCTTGGAGGGCCGCGCTCACTCGTCTGAGACTGTCGTAAACAGGCGGCTGATGCTCCCACACGGGGCGACCGAGGATAGTCTAGCATACTTTGTGGATTTGTCAAGTATGCTCTATACACTATTTCGGGTGCGCAACGCATTTGCTTCTTGCAGCAACAGACGACAACTGGCATTCCAAGTGGACGTTGGACGAGTTAGTTTGGTGACACGTATGTCGCCAAAATGCGGTGCAAGCTTGGCAAGCTCCTGCGGCAACAGGCCCCAGTTTCCGTTGATGACCAGGTGCCTTAGCCGCTCGGCCGCAGGCAACGCCCACTCCCACTCACGGCGGAAGCGATCGGCTTTGACAAAGTAATCGCGCTTCTCCCATGCCGCGGCACTCGTCTCGATCGTGTCGGCAATCTCACGCAAGGCAAAGACCAGGGCCGCCGCCATGTCCTTCGCCTCCTCGTCCAGCTCGCGTTTGAGCATGAGCAGGCGCAGGATCTCCGCGATCGTGCGCCGCTGCTGATTGCGACGCGTGCCAGGATTCGATGTGTTGATGACCGGACTCATATTCCTCTCCGTTGGACGGGATGGATGCGCAAGTATAGGATGACTTGCCCATATCGTCAAACGACGGAGGGGAGTCTGGAGAAGAATGACGGTCGCAGGCAGTTGCAGCGCAGCCAGCTTGGGGGGCGTGGCGGGTTCGTGCTACAATGTGCGCATGGCAAACGAGGAACTGATCCGCGTCGAGCACGTCAACCGCATGTACCGCGTCGGCGAGCGCATGGTCAAGGCGCTGGATGACGTCAGCCTGTCCATCGCTGCGGGCGAGTTCGTAGTGGTCGTGGGCCCTTCGGGCAGTGGCAAGACGACCCTGTTGAACGTGATGGCGGGCATCGACCGACCCAACGCCGGCCAGGTGCGCATGGACGGCGTCGTGATCAACGCGCTGGACGAGAACCAGCTGGCTCTGTGGCGGGGTGCAGCCGTGGGCATCGTCTTCCAGTTCTTTCAGCTCTTGCCCACGCTCACCGCGTTGGAGAACGTGATGCTGCCCATGGAGTTGCGCGGCAGCTATCGCGGCGAGCGCCGCGAGCGTACGCTGGCCAATCTGACCCAGGTGGGCCTGGCCGAGCGCGTCGACCAGTTGCCATCCGAACTCTCGGGCGGCGAGCAGCAGCGTGTGGCCATTGCGCGCGCGCTGGCCAACGACCCGGCGATCGTCCTGGCCGACGAGCCAACCGGCAACCTCGACACAATCACCGGGCTGCAGATCGTGGACCTCTTGGCCAGGCTGTCAGCCCGTGGCAAGACCGTGGTTCTCGTCACCCACGACGAGACGTTGGCCACACGGGCCACGCGCCGTGTGCACATGCGCGATGGCCGCAGCGTGGCACAGACCTCACCGCAGACCTGCCTTGTCTAACCATCAGACAGTCTGACCCCGGGCAGGCACGGCTGTGAGAAAAAGGAAAGCCGGTGGGGTTGCTGCCTATTGACTGTGCCCCACCGGCTCTACGCCGGAATCGAACTCTGCCGGAGCGCTAGTTCAGCGCCCCAGCGCCCTGCGGAACGTTTCTACCACCAGGGGATGAACTGAGTCTGCTTGGTCTCCGTGCGCCCGCCAGCCGTGACGCGTGCGTCCACGAGCACGGTGACACCCGGCGGCTGGTAGCCGATGCCGAACATCACGGAAGCATTGCCCGAGGCGTCGGTGTTCGGGGTCGGAACGATGCGGTCACCCGCGCGAAAGTGCACGGTGACCTGCACGGCGGCATTGGCTACGCCGCGGCCACTGCCATCGTTGGTCCGTACGTAGACCGTCTGGTACCCACCCTGTCCGGTGATCGGATACTTGACCGAGGCCGCGACCGTGAACGTACCTGCTCCGCCAGGCACATTGGGTGCGACGGTCGGTTTCTGAGTGCCGCCGCCCACCACGGGACCCAAGTTGTAGAACTGCTCGTTGAGAGCGGGCGTGGTCACAGCCGGAACGCGCTCGAGTGCCGATGCGGACACGCCAAAGCGGGCGATGTACTCGTCGCCCAGGTTACCCAACGTGATCTGAGAGTCGTAGGCGTTCTCGGGGTGCCATGCCATTTTGGCGCGCTGGAAGTACTGCACCACGGTGCCGTTCTCCATCAGCACCTCAGTGATGGGATAGCCAAAGACGTCCAGCCCACCATGCGTGTCCAAGTACTGCAGGAAGCCGTAGCAGACCGAATGCCCCGTCAGAGGGTAGTAGCGGCGCTGGGGGTTTCCCCCGGCTGGGATGGCGAAAGGCGCGATGGCTGGCGCGCGATAACCCAATAGGTCACCCAACAGGGCCAATTGCACCTGATATGCGGGGGCGTTGTAGGGGTGGTACTCCATCTTGGCGCGCTGAAAGTACTGTACCTTCAGGCCGTTCTCCATGAACGCTTCCGTGCGCGGCGGGCCCAGGATCGCTTCTCCACCAAAGCGGTCAAAGAAGGTCAGAAACTGCCTTTGCACGTTGTGGCCCGTCGCGGCAAAATAGCGCACGCCAGCGCCACTGGCCCCCTGCGCCAGCGCGGCGACTGTTCCCGAGGAACAGAGTCCCAGCAATGTCATTGTCAGCAGTACGATCAACGCTCTCTTCACATCAGACCTCCACTTCCGTCCGGCAAGGCGGACCGCCAAACTGACTGCGGTCTCTGCGAATAGCCAAGCACTTGAGTGTCTCTCGCACTGTAGCGGAGTGAAGATGAGTTCACGCTGCTAGGACGAACAGCGAACAGATTCCTTGCGACTCGGACCGTTGGAAACGCCCCCTGCCCTGATACTTGCTCCCTCGTGACAGGCATGCGGGGGGGGCAAGCTACCGCTGAGCGTTCATGCCATTGTACTGGCTAGGATTGGGCCTGTCAAGGTTGCAACTTGGTCTCTACTGTGAAACAAATCAGTACCCATGATCCAGAGTGCCGCGCCACGTCCGCCGTCCACCAGACGAGATTCCGCATGGCTTCAATTCTCACAAGCATTTGCCTCGTCCTTTGACAAAAGCAGGCCGGTATGTTACAATATCTCAAGAATGAGATAAATACCGCTCCAAGGGGCTGCTTGGGGGTTGCCATGTGGTTGCGATTCGCTTTTGAGGGGCATTCCAGGGACTTCTCGAGGTTTTATGGTGCCTTAATGCGCCGCCCGGCGTCAGCCTGCGCTGCGCTGGCTAGGGGGTTGGCAGTGTACACTGTACTCGGCAAATGCCCGGTGTGTGGCGAAGACTTGACCGTGACGCGCTTGCATTGCCGCAACTGCGATTCGGCCATAGAGGGCCAGTTCGGCCTGGGGCGCTTTTATCAACTCAAGCCTGAGCAGCTGCACTTTGTCGAGACCTTTATTCGCTGCGAAGGAAAGCTCAACAAGGTGCAGGAAGGGCTGGGGTTGTCCTACCCCACGGTGCGCAGCCGACTGCAGGACGTCATTCGCGCCCTGGGCTACGAGGTGAAAGAGGACCTGAGCATGGCACCCGAGCAGCGCAAGGGCATACTGGACGAGCTCGCCCAGGGCAAGATCACCTCCGAAGAGGCGATCCGGCTGCTGCAAGGCACTGGCCAACTGGAGAAGTAGAGTGCATACGTCATGATCGCGCAAGCCACCCTGCAGTCCAGAACTGATGACCACCTCCGTCCGTTCGACGTGCGGCGGGACCTGCTGCAACTGGCCGAGCTGATTGAGCTGGCTTTCCAGGAGGAACTCGATCAGACCGGCAATAGCATTGCGCGCGAAATGCGAGAGCTGGCGCAGTCGGGGCCGCCGCTGTGGCTCTTTGCGGCCAATCCTAGGCTGGCCATGCAGATGAGCGGCTACGTATGGGTGTCCGACGGTCGGATCGTGGGCAACGTGAGCCTGGGGCTGGAGAGCGAGCAGCGGCGGCTGTGGACGATCAGCAACGTGGCCGTGCACCCTGGCTTTCGCGCACATGGCATCGCCCAGCGACTGATGCAGGCCGCCGTCGAGGAGCTGCGCAGCCGGGGCGCGCACTGCATCGTGCTCGAAGTGCGCTCGGACAACGCCCCGGCGCAGAGTCTGTATCGGGCCCTGGGCTTTGAGCTCTATGACAACGTAGAGGAACTGCGTCTGCCCGTGCACGCGTGGCCCGATAACGTACACCCGCCAGCGTTTCCGCTGCGCCAGCGCCGTCCAAACGACTGGCAGGGCCTCTACGGCTTGTGCAAGGCAGCGGTACCCGCCCGCGTCCAGGAGGTCAGACCGCTGTTGCCCTATCACTTTCAAGTCAGCCTGGAGCGGCGTCTACAAGCCTGGTTGGAGCGCGCGGTTGCCGGCCGCGGCGGCGCAGACCTAGTGCTAGAGGATGGTGGACAGATCGTGGCCTGGCTGCAGGCGACGGGCCGGGTGACTGCTGGTAGCTATCGCTTGGATGTCACCGTGCACCCCCGCCGGCGCGGAACCATCGAACCCGAGCTCGTCACAGCGGGGCTGCAGCAACTGAGCCATCGCACTCCGCGCTCGGTCGCGTCCACCATATCGACCTCGCACCCCGAGGCGCTGCAGGCCTGGCACGCGGCCGGATTCTACACCGTGCGCAAGCTCGATCAGATGGCTCTGTACTTACATAGGGAGGGCTGGCCGGCATCATGAGCGAAAAGGAACAGAAGATCCTGCATCCGGATTCACATCGGCTGGCCTGAGCAGCCGTTGAATGGCCGGCCGTGGCTGTATGCCCGGTCAGCACAATCTCCAACCCACTGCGAGCCGCAGAGAGAACCGAGGTGGAGACAAGGAGGAAGCTCATGGTTCTACATGACGAGAGAATGCAGATCCTAAACATGATCTCCAGCGGCCAGATCACCGCCGAAGAAGGCGCCAAGCTGCTGTCGGCGCTCAAGGCCAGCAGCAAAGAGAGCGGAGAGGAAGACAGCACTCCCGCTCGTTGGTTTCGAGTGCGCGTCACCGACCTGAAGACGGGCAAGGTCAAGGTCAACGTCAACATTCCGATGGCCCTGGTGAACGTGGGCATCAAGATGGGCGCGCGTTTTGTGCCCAACGCCAAAGAAACGGACCTGGAGAAGCTGGCCGAAGCCATGCGCAGCGGTGCGCAGGGCAAGGTGGTGGATGTCGAGGACGACGAAAGCGAAGAGCGAGTCGAGGTATTTGTAGAATAGGAAGGGAGCAACATGCGACGTTTTCTCTTGCGCTGGTTGGTGGCGGCCATCGCCCTGTATGCGGCCGTGCGCCTGGTACCCGGCATAGCATATGACGGGGGCTGGGAGACGCTGGCCGGCATGGCCCTCATCTTCGGGCTCTTGAACGCGATTCTTCGCCCGATTCTGATTCTGCTGACCTGCCCTCTGCAGATCCTGACGCTGGGGCTGTTTAGCCTGGTGTTGAACGGTGCGCTGCTGCTCCTGGCCGCCAATCTGGCTCGCGGTCTGGGGGTTGGGTTCTACGTGCGCGACTATGGGGCGGCTTTCATCGGGGCACTGGTCGTCAGCATCGTCAGCTTTGTGCTGAACCTCTTGCTAGGCGCGGACGAGCACGGCCACGAAAGGCATCACGCGCGCTAGACACCCGTTCGCGACACAACACTCTACTCTGGGAGATGCCCTACATGTCGACGATAATGAAGGCCGCCTTTCTCCAAGAGCTGGGCCGCTTGGAGATACGTGACACCGCGCGGCCTGAGCCCGGCCCAGGCGAAGTACTGGTGCGAGTCCGTGCCTGCGGCATTTGCGGTTCGGACTTGCGTTCGTTCAGACACGGTCACCATGCCCTGCGGCTGCCGGCCATTCTGGGGCACGAGATTTCGGGCGAGGTGGCTGCACTGGGCGCGGGCGTTACGGGGTTGCTCGTCGGACAGCACGTGGCGCTTACCCCCGCGGTGAGCTGTGGGCACTGCGACGCTTGCCTGAACGGCCACCCCAACCGCTGCCCGGACCTGCTCTCCATCGGCGAGAACCTGCCGGGGGGCCTGGCCGAGTACGTGTTGGCTCCGGCGCGCTCGCTGGAGGGCGGATTCTTGCTTCCTGTGCCTGCTGAGGTATCCGATGACGCGGCCTCACTGGTCGAACCGCTCTCCTGCATCCTCAACGGCCAGGAACTGGCCGGCATCGGTCTGGGCGACAACGTGGTGGTGATCGGGCTGGGCCCGGTTGGCTGCATGCACATCGCCGTGGCGCGGCAGCGTGGCGCGCAGCGCATCATCGCCAGCGACGTCTCCGCCGAGCGACTGCGCAGGGCGCATCCCTTCGGCGCAGATGCATACCTGGACGGCAGCCAGCAGGACATCGTGGCCGCCGTGCGCGAGATGACCGCAGGCCAGGGCGCGGACGTAGTCATCGTGGCCTGCCCCAGCGGGCAGGCGCAGGTGCAGGCCGTGCAGATGGCCGCCTTGGGCGGGCGAATCAGCCTGTTCGGAGGCTTGCCCAAGGACAAGCCCGTCATCCCCCTGGACGCCAACCTCGTGCACTATCGCGAACTGCGCATCACAGGCGCGTTTGGCATGACCTCGCGGCATGTGCGCATGGCCTTGCAACTGGCAGCCAAAGGCTTTATCGACACGCGCCACCTCGTCACACACCATTTCCCGCTCGACGAGGCCGCGCAAGCCTTTGAGGCGGCTGCCGATAGCGCCAGCCTGCGCGTGATCGTGAACCCTGCGCTTTGAACGCGTCTCAGAAATCGGGTTTCTGACAGAAACCCGATTTCTCAGGCTGTCTCAGCATTACCCGAGTCTGAACGAGGAGGAGCATGAGCGCCAACTACCTGCTAGGCATCGACATTGGCACCCTGGGCTCCAAAGGCGTGGCCGTCACGCCGGACGGGCACGTCGTGGCGCAGTTCTTCTGCGAGCACTCGGTCATCCACCCTCAGGCGGGTTGGGCGGAGCACGACGCCGAAAGGCAGTGGTGGGGCGATGTGGTCACCGTCAGCCAGGCGCTGCTGCACCAGTCCGGCATCGACCCCAGAGAAATCGCGGGTGTCTGCGTCAGCGGCCTGATCCCCGACCTGCTGCCCACGGACGAGCACGGCGTGCCTTTGCGCAACGCCATCCTCTACTCGGACAATCGCGCTGTGGATGAGATCAATCACATCAACTCCCTCACCGGCGCCAACCTGACCAGTGAGGAGATCACCCCCAAGCTGCTGTGGTACATGCGCCACGAGCCAGAGCTCTTCCGCCGCACGCACATGGTCTTCAACGCGCACAGTTATGTCGTGTACAAGCTGACCGGCGTCTACAGCGTCGACTACATCACCGCTGCGTACTTTGGGGCGATCTTCTCCGCCACGCAGGAGTGCTGGCTGGGGGATACCTGCGAGAAGATCGGCTTTGACGCGGAGCTGCTTCCGCGCACCTACCCTGTGGCCGGCATTGTGGGCGAGGTGACCCGCCGCGCTGCGGACGAGACGGGCCTGGCTGAGGGCACCCCCGTCCTGGCCGGATGCGGTGACGTCTTCTTCTCGTTGCTGGGCGCGGGCGTCATCCGCAAGAACGAGATCGAGCTCTACTATGGCACCGCCGGGCTCGCCGCGATCCTGAACTGTGACCTCGCGGAAACGGCCATGCGGCCGTGCTGTCTGCCCTCGCAGATTCCCTGGGACTATCCTGCCTACATGCCTACTTCGGGCGAAGCCATCCGTTGGTTCCGCGACCAGTTCGGCCAGGCCGAGATGAAGGTGGAGCAAGAGACTGGCGTCAGCGCCTACTCGCTGCTGGACGCGCGCGCCGCGCAGGTCCCGCCAGGCTGCGACGGTCTCCTGCTGCTCAACTACTTTCTGGGGCAGCGCTCGCCCGTTTTCGACCCCTTTGCGCGGGCGGTCTACGTGGGGCTGACCATGGCCCACACGCGCGACCACATGTACCGAGCGGTGCTCGAATCGTGGGGCTTTGGCATCCTGCATGGGCTGGACCAGGTGGTCCCCGGCTGGCGCGAACGCGCCCGGCGTGTGGTGGCCACGGGCGGCGGCGCGCGCAGCACGCTGTACCGACAGGTGGTAAGCGACATTGTCGGTGTGCGCCAGGAGCACGTGGCGCGCGCGGATGCACCGTTGGGCGATGCCTACTTGGTGGGCTACAGCCTGGGCATCTTCAAGGATTTCGAGACCATCCGGGACCAGTGGCTGGAGGTAACCGACGTCACCGAGCCCAAACTGGAGCACGCTGAGCTATATCGGCGACTCTACGAGATCTACGTGGACCTGCATGCCAGCCTCAAGAACAAGTGGGGCCCGCTCTCGGCAGCCGCGGGCTCGAGCGGCATGTAGGGACAGGAGAAGAGCCCTGGTTTCGGTGCTTCGAAACCGGGGCTCCTGTCTTGTGCTACCTGGTCACAACCTCAACCGCGAGGCGCACGCTGTCCTCGGGGCTGACCTTGCCTTGCACGTCTAGGATACGGCCCTGCGCGTCGATCACCACGTGGCTGCGGATCACGCCCATGTAGCTCTTGCCGTACATCTTCTTCTCGCCCCACGCGCCGTATTGGTCCAGTACAACGTGTTCGGGGTCCGAGAGCAGCACAAACGGTAGGTTGAGCTTTTCACGGAACTTGCGCAGGGCTTCGGCCGGATCCGGGCTGACGCCAATCACCACCCCGTTGGCGGACGCGATCCTGGGGGACTCGTCACGGAATCCCTCCGCGTGGACCGTTCAGCCCGAGGTGCCGGCCTTGGGAAAGAAGTAGAGGATCACCTTCTTGCCGCGAAAACCGGAGAGCTTGACCGGCGTGCCTCCATCCGACACCAATTCGAAATCAGGGGCCATCTCGCCGATGGCTGGCATCGTCTTGCCTCCTTTCGGAACTGCCACTTGGTCTCTGCGTCTCTGCGTCTTCGCGCAGCGAACGGTCGCGCAGCGAACGGCCACCGCTTACGGCCTACAGTGGCATCGTATATACGCGGTAGCGCTTATAGTCCTCCACCCGAAAATGCTGCACCAGATGGTTGACCTTGTCATTCCCTTCGGCCTGCAGCGAGAGGTCCACCCAGCGGTAGCCTCTCTTCAGCGCCGACTTGGCCATCTCGAGCAAGAGCAACGCCTCAATGCCGAGTCCCTGGTATTGGTCGATGACTCCGGCGACCTTGAAGCTGAGGATGTTGATGCGGCGCATGTACCACCAGGCGCGCAGCTTGTTCAGTCCGTCCAGGCTGCCATTGAGATGGATCAGAACCTGGTACAAATCGGGGAAGGCCAGGGCGCAGCCCACAGTCTGCCCCTTCACCTCTCCAAACAGGGCAAACTCAGGGTCCACCACGGGGCGCAGTTCCTGGGCAAAGCTGGCCAGGTCCTCCGGGCTCCACGGCACATGGTCGGGAAGCTGGCCGATCGTGGCGTCATACAGTTGGCCCACCAGACGCACCTCGGCGTCCCAGTCGGCCAAGTGGGCGCGGCGGATCGTAAAGTGGGCGCGGCGCTCGGCCACTTTTTGCAGTCGCGCCAGGCGCGGGGGCAAGCTGCCGTCGGGCCCCACGATGTCAGGCACCCAGATCCTGCGGCAAAAGTCGTCTGCGTGCTTGACCATGCCAAAGCGCGTCACAAAATCCTTGTAGTAGGGCGGCGTATGCGCACACAGGATGGGCGGCGGGCAATCCGCGCCCTCCACCAGAATCCCGCGTTCGCGATCGCGGTGGAAGTTGATCGGACCACGCATCTCGGTCATGCCCTGCTGGCGCAGCCAGTCTCGCGCCGCGCCCAGCAATGCCTCGGCGGCCGGATAGTCGTTCAACACCTCAAAGAAGCCAAAGTAGCCGACCCGGAGCTTGAGATATGCGTTGAAGCCTCGGTCGACAAACGCCGCGATCGTGCCCACCATCTGGCCCTCGCGTCGCGCCGCAAACAGCGCCACGTCCGCATTCTGGAAAAAGAGGTTTCTCTGCGGATCGAACTGCTTTTTCCTGTCCTTGATCAGAGGTGGCACCCAATTCTTGTCTCCCCGGTAGACCGTCCAGGGAAAGACCGCCATCGCATCACGGTCCGCCTTGTCACACAGCTCTACGATTTCCAGGCTCCCCATACCTACAGCTTACCTCGCTATTCCTCGGAATAGAATGCAGCTCCGACAACACCTGGCCCTGCATGTACGCCAACGACGGGGGTGAACTCACAAACGTAGGGCACCGACTGATGGAAGTACTCCTCGATTCCCACTTTCAGGTGCATTGCATCCTCCAACGCATCGGCGTGTGCGATGGCGAGATGCAGCTTCCTCGCCGAACCAATCCATTCTCCCATGACCTCTATCAGGCGGGCCAGCGCGCGCTGTTTGGTGCGCGTCTTCTCCAGGGCCTCTACCTTGCCATCCACGATCTGCAGGAGCGGCCTGATACTCAGAAGAGAGCCAAAGAAACGCTCGGCCCCACCAATGCGGCCGCCCCGATGCAGGTACTTGAGTGTGTCCACGACGAACAAGGCGCGCACCTTGGGGCAGAGCGCATTCACACGCGCCACGATCTCCGTAGCATCCAGGCCGCGCTCGGCCATGTCCGCGGCCGCCAGCACCACCAGACCCATGGCCATCGAGACCAGGCGTGAATCCACAACGTGGATGCCGCGCACGGCCTGCGCATCCATCTGGGCGATGGCAGTGTGCGCAAACTCGACCGTTCCGCTCAATGCACCCGAGATGTGGATGGAGACGATGCTCTCGGCCGTCCGGCTCAGATCTTGATAAGCGCTAATAAAGTCGCCCGTTGCCGGCTGCGAGGTGGTTGGCACGATCTTGTCCTCGCGCAGGATGCGATAAAACTCGGCCGCCTGCATGTCCACCCCATCGCGATACACCCGCCCCTCGATGAGCAACTGACAGGGGATCACTCGAATGCCGCGCTTGGCGGCCACCTCCGGTGGGATGTCCGCCGTGCTGTCGGTGACGATCGCGACCCTTTTCATGCTACACAATCTCCTCCAGGGTGATTCTGAACCGCATTCGTCGGCGCAAGCCGCTGTACAAGACTAGTTGCTGCGCCAAGGGAACTGCAGCGCCACCATTACCTCGCGAGAAAAGCGCAACAATCGAACTCGCGCCGCCTCATCCAGTTCGTGCAGATAGCCTTGGTACTTTTTCGCCGAGTCCGCCAGTCGGCCCAGCCAGGAAGGTTCGTGCTCCGACGCCCAGGAGAGCCCCAGCGCAAAACCGGGCAGCAGGTCCAGAGCGTCTTGGCTCAGGTTGTCCCCGTTGGTCAGGTCCTTGAAGAGGCCGGATTCCTGGATGCGGCCCCATAACTGGCTGCGAATGGACACCAGTGAGGCAGCCAGAACCCGGCCGCAGTAGGAAAGGGGATCCTCGCTCTCCGGGATGGCAGCCAGGAGATCTGCCAGCAAGCCTGTGTCGTCGGGCGAACCCTGTGCCGCGAGGCGCTCCAGCAGCCGCGTTTTGACGAAATCCCACTCTCGGCGTCGGGCATCCTCGCCCAGTAGATGGCGGAATCGGCGCAAAGCCTTCATGGTGGGCCGAAAAAGGACCGTAGAGCGACCGGGTCCAACGCGATTGTCGGCCAGGTGGTATTCGGAGGACACATAGCCTTTGACTTGCAGCGACTTGAGCACTTGGTAGGCCGTCGAGTTGGCCACGCCCAGGGCACGGGCCAACTCTGTATAATGAATTGGCTGCTCGCGATGCGCATGGTAGACGTCAAACAGTTTGTCCAGGAAAGCCGTCTGCCGAACGGTCAACGGCACGCCACACCCCCAAGCCGATGCTGAAAAAAACGAAAGAATCACTCCATTATACGCTGTGTGCAGCATCTGTCAAAATCGGCCGCGGGCGTAAGTTGCTTTCCACGCGCGCAGGCGTCGCTTTGACGTCGGACTTGGACTCGGCTATACTTCGTGGGCAAGATGCGCAGAAGCGCGTTCTTCTGCCGGAAAGGCAACCCTCGCATGAGCGGGGGTGAATTCAAGTACTGGCAAGACGCCGCGCCATGGCCGGGCTAGCGACAGGCCGCTGGGCCGCGGTCGCCGGCAAGAACCAGATTCCACGGGGGCACTCATGACTATCGCGAACCTCATCCAGGTGTTCGGCGGCCTGGCCGCCCTGCTGCTTGGCATCGACATGCTCAGTGCGGGCATGGAGGAACTGGCCGGCCAGCAGATCCAGGAATGGCTCGACCGCATGACCAACCGCCCGCTCAAGGCCGCGGCGTTTGGCTTTGCCGCCACGGCCGTGCTGCAGAGCAGCAGCCTGCTCATGGTGACCATGATCGGGCTGATCAATGCCAACCTTTTCACGCTGGAGCAGGCCGTCGGCGTGATGATGGGCCAGGAAATCGGCACTACCCTGACCGGACAACTGATCGCTTTTGACGTCAGTCGCTACATGTTCGTCACGCTGATCCTGGGTTATGGCTTGCGCGAGTTTGGTGCGGAGAAGCGCTGGCGTGCACTGGGCCAGGCGCTGCTGGGCGTCGGAATCATCTTCCTCAGCCTGGAGACTATGAAGGCCGGCATCCGCCCGCTGGCCGAACAGTCTGCGGTGCAGTGGTGGCTGGCTTCCATGGGCCAGACTCCCCTGCTGGGGGTGTTGGCTGGCACGATTCTCACGGCGCTGATCCACAGCAGCGCGGCGACCACCGGCCTGACCATCGCGCTGGGCCTCGCGCATGCCATCACCCTGCCGGGCGCCATCTCGCTGATCCTGGGGGCCAACATCGGCACCTGCTTCACCGGCCTGCTCGCCTCGCTGCGTTCCAGCCGTTCGGCGCGGCGCGCCTCGATGGCCCAGATCACCATCAACCTGTTCGGCGTGGCCCTCTTCTTTCCTTTCATCGCGCCCTTTGCCCAGCTGCTGGAAAAGACGTCCGGCAGCCTGGGTCGGCAGATCGCCAACGCGCACAGCATCTTTAACGTCACGGTGAGCGTGGTTCTGTTTCCATTCATCCCAGTCATCGTGCGTATCTGCAAAACGCTGATTCCGGGCGAAGAGCAGGCTCCCGCCAGGCTCACCTGCTTTCTGGACGACAACCTGTTGGAGGTGCCTTCGATTGCCCTGACCCAGGCAGCCAAGGAGGTGGTGCGCATTGGCAACCTGACGAGCGCCATGCTCACCTCGAGCCGTGCTGCGCTACTGCAGAGCGACCCACAGGCTATTCAGCGCGTGCTCGATTGTGAAGACGGGCAAGTCGACCCCCTCTGCAAGCTGACGGAGCAGTTCATCGACCACCTCATGCGCGGGCATCTGACAGAAACTGAGCGCAGGCGCTGCTTCCAACTCAAGCACCTCATCACCGACATCGAGCGCGTGGCGGACATGGCGGAGAACATGGCGCAAGCCGGGCAGGAACGGGCGCGCGACGGCATCGCCTTTAGCCCGCAGGCGCAAGAGGAGCTGGCTCGCTTCCACAGCCTCGTATCCGACACGTGGAAGCTGGCCGTTCGGGCCGTGGAAAGCAGCGACAAGATGATCGCACAGACGGTCAAGGACGGCGAGGATCACATCGACCTCATGGAGCGGCAGTTGCGCGAGGCGCACCGCGAACGCATGGAGCGTGGAATCTGCACTCCGAAGGCCGAGATTCTGTTCATCGAAACACTGCGCAACCTGGAGCGCATCGGCGACCACGCCGACAACCTGGGCGTGAGCGTGTTGCGCAACTAGAAAAACCTCCCGAAGGCAAATTCCTTCGGGAGGTTACTTGATGACATGCAACCTGGAGCACATCGGCGACCAAGCCGATAGCCTTGGGTTGAATGCCCTGCGAAACCAGGAGTCCGTCAGTGGTAAATTAAGACCGTTCAGACCAGGACAAGGTGAAGCCTGGTCAGTCGCTCTGGCTAGCCAAACAGCATCTCACACGCCTCGGGGCACGAGTCAGAGCCGTGGCGCCCTCGGCACAAATAGTATGGTTCTCACACAGTCTCCTCAAGGAGGACGCGTGACAAGGAGAAGCCTACCTGAGAATGCGGTTCTGGCCATTGGCATGGTCGTTTTCGCGTTGTTTCTTCTGCTGCCAGAGCCTGACAAACCGCTGATGTATCTGACGCGTTGGCAGGTCGCGTCAGCAACCCTGCGAGGCAAAGCAGACGCTTCTGATGTCGCGCAGGACATAATAGGGTTTCGCGCACTAGTCAGGCAACAAGACCCCTATCCTATTCTGGGACCAGCGGGGCAGGACATCGGAGTAGAGTGGCAAGTCCTGCACACGAGCACTCATCCTCCTACGGCATTTCTGCTCGTTGCGCCCATCGCCTTCTTGCCGTGGAGGTGGGCCGCGGCTGCCTGGGCATGGCTTATGTTGGCCCTGCTTGTCTTGACCTTGCGGTGTTATGGAGTGTCGTGGAAAACTGCACTCGGGCTCACACCGGTCGCCCTGCTGTGGCCTCCGGTTGCGACATCTCTGGGCCAAATGACGATCATCTGGCTATTTGGACTGGCAGCAGGATATCGTCTGCAGAGCAAGCGGCCACTCTGGAGTGGAATGAGCATCGGTTTGGCGTCCATGACCAAGCTGTTTCCAGGTCTTCTGATAGTCGCCTTCTTCCTGAAAAGGCAGTGGCGTGCACTGCTCGGTTTCGTGTCCATCTGGCTTGCGTCCTTGGTCATTCTAGTGTTGTTGCACCCGGGCTCCATTCATCGCTATCTCGAAGTGAACCGATCGACTGCTCCGGACATGATATGGCGAGCCGATAACTCGTCACTGCTCCTCAACAGCTACCGGTATGGCGGATGGATTGGTTTGGCTCTGGTTCTCGCTTTCTTTCTCCTGATTGTATGGACGAACAGGGACTGCCTCTATGACTCAGAACCCTTTGCATCACCGCGGCTCTGGAGGCTGCTGTCGTACTTTGCTGTAGCGCTTCTGCCGATTTCCTGGGGATACTCCATAGCGCCTCTACTGCCGCTAGTGACTTTCTTAGTTTCTCGTAGGAAGCTATCCACCATGATCGTTGGGAGTTGGTGCATCGTGATCTCCTGCGTTGGTCCAATGTGGGGACCCTACTCGGTGCTGCCTTTGGTGCTTGTGAATCTGCTCGTAGGGACCGGTTTGCTTTTCGACGCGCTACCCTTCAGGTTGTTCACCGCTCACTATCTGAGGGATCTGGCTGGCCCGTCGAGTCACCAAGACAGTACTCGCCATCGGTGACGCTTGGCTGTGAACGAGGCTTCGTTGTTCCTCTTCGTCTTCGCGAAGCGAACGGCTTCGTCTTCGCGAAGCGAACGGCTTCGTCTTCGCGAAGCGAACGGCACGGGCGTTTCTCCAAGAGCACGGAGACACTGTCTTCGTACAGCAGTGTCCAGTGGGCAGAGCTGCGCGCAGAGAACAGCAGCGCCGCAGCGTCAGCATCGGCCCTGGGCAGCAGCAGATAACGGATATCATACTGCGCCAGGCGTGCTTCCCAATTGGGGTCGCGAAATGTCAGCACATAGGCCTGCAGGAAGGCCTCGCCAAACAGATGCACCCGTCCGTCAATGAACGACCTCTGCTGGGGCCACAGCCGCCAGATCATATAGTCGCCATACTCCTGGGGGTGAAAGATGTTGCCCATCAGATGGTTGGCGGCTATATAGTCCATCGCCCCCACGGGTGTGGCCTTGTCCACCAACTGCGGTCTCAGGCGCGCTGCCCCTAGTCGGGGCCTCACCCAGGGCGAGAGCACTACGGTGAATGCTACGAGAAAGGCTAGGATCAGCCAGGCCGGCCAAGAGCGACTGTGGGCCACTCGTCCGTCCGCGACGGCGCGAGTGCCCATGCGTGGACGGCGCAGCCACTTGTGCAGTCCCAGCGTAGCCTCCACACCCACGAGATGGCGCGCCAGCAGCGGCGTGATGACCAGCACGAACCAGATGCTATTGCGACGAGCCTGCAGACCCAGGATCGAAAAGGCCAGGAACAACGCCAGTTCGGTCAGGTTCAGGCGGCGGGGGCTGTAGATGAACGCCCATATAGCCATGAAGAGCGGAGCGTAAAAGCTCAGCAGCATTTCCGGACTATGAATGTCCGGTATCTGCCACTCGGCCACAAACAACTGCACCGAGGGATTCGCCTGTAACTCACGCGCCAGATTCAACATGCGCACGCCCACCGGATTCAGCAGACAGGCCAGTGTGGTGAGAACAAGGACCAGCCCTAGCTTCAACAAGGCGGCAGGCTCCAGGACGTCCTTGCCCGTTCCGTTGCCGCCGGGGCGCAGCACCCGGCGCACGATCTCGCAGCCCCACACCAGGCCAAGCAGGCCAATCCCCAGCAAGAAGGCTCCGTGCAGATTCACCCACAGCGCCATGAGCGGAGGCAGCATCCATAGCAAGTCTCGGCGTCTCTCGCGGAATTGCCACACGATCCAGTAGAACACCACAAACAGCACAATAGAGTACAACTGAGGGCGCACGTTGCCGTAGAGGCCCAGCACCAGAGCAGTCACCATGCCACACAGGACGGCAGTCCGGCGGTGGTCATTCGCTTGCAGGCAAAGCCGCAGCACAAGCCACATGCTCAGCACCAGGAGCAACGAATTGAACGCGATCACCAGCGGCAGACCACCGGCACGCAGGGTGAGATAGTAGGAAATCTCCGACAGCCAATACTGCGCGTAGGCAAAGGGCTGCCCCGCACGCGTAAATGAAAAGGAATCGACACTCGGGATTGTGCGGGTCTCCCAGATGACCTGGCCGGCCTTGAGGTGCCACCAAAAGTCCAGCAGCCGGATCGGGTGCATCAATCCCATCCAGGCCACGGTGAACAGGGGCAACAGAGTCCATAGATGCTCCACACTCAGGCGAATGCGGGGCTGAAGCGTGCGCCTGTGCGGTTCGTGATCCATCACGCCCTCTTCCGCTGCAGTTCGTTGGTCCTACGTCCGGCTGCAGGACGCCTCTGCTTCCAGGCCAGCATGTACAGGCCGGCGAGCACCAGGGGTAGCCAGGCGAGCCAGTGGTTGTAAAAGGCTGGAAGCAGCAACATCCTCAACAGTGCTATGTTCATCAGCAACAAGCCCGACGCAATCGCCCAGGTCCAGCCGCGGGCCAACTCGCCGCGCCACATCCAGACGATCATCTGAATGATGCTGGGTAGCAACACCACTTGATCAAAGTTGAAACCATAGGGTGCCAACGGAACTGACAGCAGCAGCGCCACATTCATGGTCGTAAGCCAGCCCTCTGAATTCGCCAGGGACAGAACTGCGCCGGTCAGTGGTAGTAACAGCACGCCCGCGAAACGAAGCAGATGCGTTCCCCACAGCGCATAGGCCAGACCGCCCAGCGTGGCCACCGACATAATAAACATCTGGGAGGGATGGCTAGTCAAAAGGTGCACGTAGGCTGGCACCCAACCAGGAAACAACAGCCACAGCACGCTCATGCAGGCAACGGCGGCCCCTGCCATTCCTACCGCGACCTGCCAGCGGCGGTGACGGATAATCCACAGCGCAACAAGCCACAGCACAAAGTAGACGATCTGCGGTTTGATCGTGGCCAGCAGCAGAGCAGCGCCAGCCCAGCGGTCATGACCTGCCTGCAAGCACCACAGACCCACCACGAGACCAACCAGCACCAAACCGGAAATCTGGCCCTCGTGGAGGCACGACAGGGTCTGGCCAAAAGCAAGCGTGGATCCGAGCACGATTAGCAGTCCACGCGGGTCCGCAGATAAAGCGCTCCAGCGCCACGTCCAGATGGACGCCATCAGAATCAACCCCATGCTACACAGCAACCAGACGCGCACGGACCAGTCGAAGGGCAATAGGCCCAAGGGCAGCATCACAACCAGAAGCCAGGGAGGGTTCCAGGCAGCCCAATCCTGTCCAGGGTGCGCCACAGGATTGGGACGGGTCGTGCGCTGCAGAGTCTGAAGCATGGTCTGGTCGAACGGATTGCCACCCGTCGCTAGCAGTCGGGCGGCTGACCAGTACACCAGCAAGTCCGACTCCCCTTCGGCCTTGCGCAGGCGCGAGAGCATCAAGATGAGAAGAATGATGAGCACGACCAAGAGCCGCAACCGCCAGGTTTTGGACCGAGCGCGAGCCATCACAGTTCCCCCCTTGCCGTCGACGTTGCCACTCGTGCAGTCACGGTCATCACGTGGTCATGTCGGTCGGCAGGGCTTCCTTGCTACTCAAGAGCGCTTCTCAAACAGCACTGAGACATCATCCTCGTACATCAAGACCCAGTGTGCAGACTGGCGTGCGGAAGACAGCAGGAATGCAGAGTGGGCATCGGTCTTGGGCAGCAGCAGATAGCGAATGTCATACCGCGCCAGGCGTGTTTCCCAGTCTGGATCGCTAAAGGTCTGCAGATAGTCCCGTACAAACGCCTCGCCAAACAGGTGGATGCGGCCATCGATGAACGATCTTTGTTGAGGCCACAAACGCCAGATCAGATAGTCGCCACATTCCTCGGGGTGAAATGTGTTGCCCAGCAGGTGCTGTGCAGCCATATAGTCCATGGCCCCCACCGGCGTGCCCTTGTCCACCAACTGCGCTCCCAGGCGGTCGATCCCGAGCAGAGGGCGCACCCAAGGTGAAAGCAGCACGGTGATTGCAGCGAGACAGGTGAGAATGAACCAGGCTGGCCAATCATGAGTCACGGCTCCACGCGTTGCTGCGCGGGTGCGAAGACGCTCCGACCAGGCCCAGCGCGGACGGCGCAGTAGCTCGCGCAGTTCAACGAGATGCCTGGCCACCATCGGCGTCACCATCAATGTGAACCAGACGCCGTTGCGCAGAGCCGTCAGGCCCAGGAGCGCAAAGGCAAGAAACAGAACCAGTTCAGTCAAGTTCAGCCGGCGGGGGCTGTAGAAGAACACGCACACAGCCACAAAGAGCGGGCCGTAGTAAACCAACAGCGCGGCTGGGTCGCCGATGTTGGGTACCTGCCACTCCGTCACGAACAACCGGACTGCGGGACTGGCCTGTAACTGACTCACCAAGTCCAATGTGCGCAGGCCGGCTGGGTTCAGCAGGCAAGCCAGAGCCGTGAGCACAAGCACCAGTCCGAGTTTGACCAGAGCTGCAGGCTCAAGCACGTCTTGGCGAGGTCCGTGCAGCATTCGGCGCAGCGCCTCGCAGCCCCACACCAGCCCCAGCAGGGCAATGCCCAGAAAAAAGGCCCCGTGCAAGTTGACCCACAGTACCATCAGCGCTGGCAGACACCATAGGAGGTCGCGACGTCCGTCACGATAGCGCCAGAGAATCCAGTAGAAGACTGTAAACAACACAATCGAGTACAACTGCGGGCGCACCAAGGAATACAAGCTCATCACCAGCAGGACAGTCACGAGGCTGCACAAAGCGGCAAGACGCGTGCTGTGAGTGGCCTCAAGGCAAAGCCGCAGTATTAGCCAGGTGCAGAGTACCAGCAGGAGCGAATTGAGCGCGATGACCAAGGGTAGACCGCCAACGCGTAGCATCAGGTAGTAAGACACCTCGGACAGCCAGTACTGCACATAGGCAAAGGGCTGTCCAGTGTAAGTGAAGGAAAGCGCATCCACGCTCGGAATCTGCCGCGTCTGCACGATGATCTGCCCAACCTTGAGGTGCCACCAGAAATCGCGCCCAATCGGGCGCATGAATCCCAACCAGGCCACGGCAAAAAGCGGCAGGAGGGTCCATAGATGCTGCACACTCAGGCGCAAGCGTGCGACTGTGGCCACTCCTACGGGCTCGAACAAGCGCTCACGCGTTTCGTGGTCCATCACTCCCCCTGCTCTTGCACTGCCAACGCGCGCTGGCCAGTTGCGAGATGCCGTTGCTTCCACGCCAACGCATACAGAGCCGCGAGAACCAGGGGCACCCATGCCAGCCAATGGTCGTAGAGGAACCGAAGCGTCAGCATTCGCAACAGCACCGCATTCATCAGCAGCAAGCCCGAAGCAATCCCCCACGTCCAGTTCCGCGTCAACTCGCCACCCCGCATCCAGGCGATCATCTGCACAATGCTCGGCAACAACACCACCTGGTCATAGTTGAAACCGTAGGGAGCCAATGGAACCGACATCAACAGCGCGATGTTCATGGTCGTTAGCCAGCCCAGCGAGTCCACCAGCGGCAGCACCACGCCTGTCAGTGGTAGCAGCAGCACGCCCGCAAACCGAAGAACGTGCGTTCCCCACAGTGCATAGGCGAGTCCACCGATCGTTGCCGCGGAAATCCCGAAGACTACGTTCGTATGGCCGCTCAACAGGCGCACATAGGCCGACAACCAGCCAGGGAAGATAAGCCACAAGACCAGCATGCAGGCCAGGGCGGATCCCAACAGCCCTACTGCAACCTTCCAGCGACGGCGCCGGATCACCCACAGCAGCACAAGCCAGAGCAAAAAGTAGGTCATGTGCGGTTTGATGGTGGTCAGCAGCAGAGCAATGCCCGCGCAGTGGTCGTGACCGGTCTGCAGGCACCACAGACCGAGCACGAGGCCGAAAAGCAGCAATGCTCCGATTTGCCCTACGGCGAGGCACGACACGGTCTGCCCAAACGCCAACGCAGATACCAGCACGATCACCAACCCAAGCCGGTCCGCGGGATCAGCGACCCAGCGCCAGGTCCAGGCGCAGGCTGCCAGAATCAGCCCCACGCTGCATAGCCCCCACACGCGCACGGCCCAGTCGAAAGGCAGCAGGCCCAGCGGCAGCAGCACAAGCAGAAGCCAAGGTGGATTCCAGGCAGCCCAGCCCTGGAGTGGGTTCACTGACCCAGGGCGTGTCAGATTCTGCAGAGTTTGGAGCTGTGTCTGATCGAAGGGATTGCCGCCGGTCGCCAACAGGCGGGACGCAGACCAGTAGACGAGCAAGTCAGCCTCGCCTGCGGATGTGCGCAGGTGAGAGGGCATGAAAACGAGCGCAAACACGAGTACGATCAGGAGCATCAAGCGCCCAATGCTCGCCTTTCTTGGAGCCATCTCCTCCCCTTTCCCCGACTTCGTCTTCGCGAAGCGAACGGCTTCGTCTTCGCGAAGCGAACGGCTTCGTCTTCGCGAAGCGAAGGGCTTCGTCTTCGCGAAGCGAACGGCACTGCCGCGTTGCTACTCGCAGGGTCGCGCTCTGCGCTTGAGCGCGGTCGCCTTCTAACCTGGCAAGCGCTCCTCCAAGACAACGCCTTGGGCGTCGACTTGCCCGCGCCAGGCAAAGCTGTCGTCGGAACGGTGGAGTCCCACTTGATAGCTCATCTGATCTGGAGGCAGCACATCGTACTCGACCGTCATTACCCAGTCGCCATCTGTGAAGCGACACGACTCGTGGCCCACGGAGCCCTCTGGTGTCGTGCGTTCCCCTACCCAGGGCATGTCTCCCGCAGGCGATTGGTCGGGATAGTGTTCGCGCACGAAGGAGAGAATGGTATCCCGCGCGATCAGCACGTCCACCGCCACGTCGAGGTTGGACTCTAGAATGGCATAGTTGTCATTCAGCTTGCCCATCCAGTGAAAGCCCGTGTCCTGGTTACTGAGCTCCATCTCGTACAGCAATTCGCCCGGGGCAATGACGGGGACTCCGATGGTCAGCAGCCACTTGCCACTCGCAAGCTCGTAGGAGGACGACCCTGCCACAGCCCGGGCGCCCGTGCTACGAGACGTCCAGGCGAGGCCTGCGGGTGGGGCGTGGTGCGGATAGGCGTACCGGAGGTAAGCCAGCGCGGCCTCGCGCGCGGACGCGATCTCCGACGGGACGGTCGCCGCTGGAGTGGGGGTCGGCGTGGTCGGCTGGGGCCATCCATCGCAGGCCGCCAGGGCGCCCAGCACGCATCCCATGCCGAGCAGCAGGCGCAGCCCATGCAGCTTGTGCTTCATCTCATTCCTCCCGGTGTGATTGCGTGGCAACACGTCCTGATTGCCAGGCCAGGCAGCGACGGCAGACTCCTCTGGGTCCACCCTGTGGAGTCAGCGCCAGAGCTTGCACCCCTCCAGCGCAGAGTATAGCAGACAAGCGCCCCACAGGTCAAGTGCCTAAGGGAGAGAGTGTCGAAAAACGTCGCCGGACTGTCACCCTGAGCCGCCCAGCAGGGCAGGCGCAGGGTCTCTGCCGTACGAGAACGAGATGCCTCACTGCGTTCAGCCCTGGCCTGAGACGCCGGCACGAAGGCATGACATCTGAGCCCCTTTTTCAATACTCTCTGTAAGAGATCGCCCCGGCAGACTGCCACCTGTTAAGCCCTCAACAGCGACCAGCCTCATTCACGGTCTCGTCAGGCGTCCCACAGGTTGCCGGTTTCACAATCAGGTCGGAGCACCCAAGAGGGGGGTCGGGTGGCTGAAATGTCTCATTTTCGTGACACAATCGTAACGGTTTTACATCATCTTCACGGCAGGCTCACGCTCACTTCACGATTGGCGCGAGTTCCCATGATATACTGGTTGCAGATTCAAGCGGTTTCTTGGTGATTCGGGGGGTTCCTGCATAGCAAACGGGAACTGGCGAGGAGACGTCTGTGGCGACCGAAGAACGACTCGTTCTGCTCAAGGCTCGAGAGGCAGCCGAGTACCTGCGCATTAGCCTTTTCACACTCAACAGGATCGAGCGCAGAGGGATGTTGACGCCATTTCGGACGCCTGGAGGTCATCGCAGATACAGCCTCGACATGCTGAACGAGTACTTGGAAGAGCACCGCGTTGCCACGCACAAGTATCTGAACGGCTGAGGAAAGGAGGTGAGAGTCAGGCTTTCGACCATGTGGGCTTGGATGTCTCGTGAGGAAGGTCAGGACCTGACCGAGTACGCGTTGATCATCGCGCTGATCGTCATCGCCGCCGTCTCCGCAGTCACGCTCCTGGGCACCAACATCAGCGGCGTCCTCAACGGCATCGCCAACACGCTGAGTGGCGTGCTCGGCTCGCAGAAGGCAGCCAATCGTCGGTGTCAAGTCGCAAGTAGCAGGTAGTGAGTAGCACGTAACGAGTCTTGGATCGAAAAATCAAACTGAACAGGGGAGGAAAGTCATGTTGTCAATGTTGTGGGCTTGGATGTCTCGTGAGGAAGGTCAGGACCTGACCGAGTACGCGCTGATCATCGCCCTGATCGTCATCGCTGCCGTCGTCGCCGTCACGCTCTTGGGCACCAACATCAGCACCGTGCTGGACAGGGTCGCCACCACGCTCGCCGGCGCGCTCCCTTGAGCGGCGTCCTCGGCTCCTAGCGGGCCGGCTTGCAGCGAACGGGTTCGCAAGGGCGAAAGTCGTGGTGTCGGCACTGGGGGCACAGGCACAGCGAGACGCATGGAACGTCGTGCCCAGCATTCTGAATGGTATGAGTAACACCTGACAAGTCGCCCCAACAGGAATGGGACCAGGCGAAGGGGGCAGAGCTGCACGCAGTGCCAGCGCTCTGCCCCGTCTTTGCTGAAAGGAGGCCGCAACTGATGATGGGACGCAAGGAACGTGGGCAGAGTCTGGTTGAGTTTGCCTTGGTCCTGCCGCTCTTGATCCTGATCCTCCTCGGCATATTCGACCTCGGCCGCGTCTACAACACGTACATCGTGATCACCAACGCAGCGCGCAATGGGGCCTACTATGGCTCCATGCACCCCACGGACACGACCGGCATTGTGCAGTCCGTGGTCACCGAGGCCCAGGGTTCGGGGGTCAACCTGACGTCCAGCAACGTCTGCGTCTCGTCTTCTGGCGTAAGGGGTACTCCGATCGGAGTCAGTGTCACGTTCAACTTTGCGCTGTTCAGCTCAGTTCTGCCGGGCGTAGACACACTGACCCTTTCGAGTAGCACAGAAATGATGATTGTCAAATGATGATTGTCAAATGATGCAGTCATCGATGGCGAGGAACGTCAATCCAAGGCACGAGCGCGGAGATGGCCTGGTCGAGTTCGCCCTGATCCTGCCCGTTCTCATGCTCGTGATCATGGCCATCGTCGACCTTGGCCGAGCCGTGTACGCCTACAATGTCGTGGCAAACTGCGCCAGGGAAGGCGCTCGCTACGGGCTTGTGGCTCCAACCGACGACTCGGGGATGGTCGCGGTGGCCAGGTCCGCAGCCGTGGGCCTCGACACCGCGCAGATCACCGTCACCGTCACGCATCCGTCCACCGTCAGCATCAAGGTAGAGGTGCGATACAACTTCCAGGTGGTCACACCCCTGGTAGCCAACGTCCTGTCGCATGGCGGGTCCTTACTGCTCAGCAGCGCAGCCACCATGTACACAGGGTATTAGGATGGTCGTCCAGATCTTGTGCGCCACGCGGAGATGACACAATGAATGCCAATCCAATCCAGCGCAAAAACAGCGAACCGGGCCAGGCACTGGTGCTCGTTGCCCTGTTGCTACTTGGTCTGCTTGCCACGTTAGCCTTTGTGCTCGACGGGGGAAACATCTACCTGCAGCGCAGGCGAATGCAGAATGCCGCGGATTCCGGCGCAATGGCTGGCGCCCTCATTCTGGCGCTGAATGGCACTGAGGCAGAGGCCCGCGCCGTGGCGCAGGACTATGCCATGCAGCGCAACAAGGCGGACGTCGCACAGATTACGATCACTCCTGCACAGATTACAGTGATCGCAGAGGAACACAGCGCCACAACCTTTGCTCGCATCATTGGCATCGACCAATTGACCGTCACCGCGCGGGCCGTGGCCAAGTTTGCGCCGGTTGGGTCGCTTCGCGGCCTGGCGCCGATAGCCATTCGCGATTTTGACTATTCATTCGGTGTGCCCTACACTATATGGGATGACAATCCAGACGTACCTCCCGATCCAACCTTGGGGAACATCTCCGGCAGCTATCGCGGCTGGCTGAACCTGCCCTGCGTTTACCCGATGAGCTGTGGAGACGCAGGAGCCGGCGACCTCAAAACCTGGATGGTAAATGGCTATCCCGAAATCACGCGGGTCAACACCTGGGTAACGGGCAGCAGTGGCGTCAAGGCTTCCACGATCGCGCAGGCGATGGTGGGCCAGGTGCTCAAGATCGCCGTCTACGATGACATTCAGGACAAGTACTCCAACAAAGCATACTACCATATTCTCAAGTTCGCCGCCTTCAAGGTCACACGGGTGTACGCCTCTGGAAACCCCAAAGGCATCGAGGGGACATTCGCATACGCCTTCACTCCAGGCCCGCCGGATGGAGGCGAAGATGGCGGCATGCGAACCATCAGTCTGACTAACTAGTGGTGTGAAATGAACAAACAACGAACCCGCAAGCAGGCCGGCCAGGTTGTGGTGATTGTCGCCCTGCTTCTCATCGCTCTGGTTGGCATTCTTGCTCTCGTGCTCGATGGCGGCAACCTGTATCTGCAGCGCCGGCGCGTGCAGAACGCCGTGGATGCGGCCGCCCTCGCGACTGCCTACCGGGTAGCTGCCCAGGCCAGTGATGCCACTATTTCCGCTACACTCATCGAGTATGCTGTCACCCGCAATGGGGCCGATGCCGCGTCCGCCGTGTATCTGCCCTCCAACGCCCGAGTTGGCGGCGGCTCTATCCCGCCGGGCACCAACGCGGTGTGCGTGTACGTGACGCACACTGTCACGACCTACTTTGTCGGGATCGTCGGCCTGCATTCCAGCACCATGACCGCCAGCGGCACGGCCGCGTTGTCAGTTCAGAGTAGGGGCTGCGGAGGATTCGCGGTCTGGGCGCACAGCCAGACTTGTTCAAACTCCATCGACTGGTCGGGTTCCGGAGGCGTGATCAACGGAACCGTCCACTCCAACGGAAAAGTGAATGTGTCAGGGAGTGACCATACGAGCAACGGTGTCTGCGAGTACGTGACCAGCCACGACCAGTCAGGCAGCGGCCATCACATCACCTACACCCAGGTCAGTGCGGCCGCCAACTATCCGGTCAACTTCAATATGGCCGACTACCAGTCCGGCGGGCGTGCGGCGCAGGCGGCTCAGGCCGCAGGCAAGTACTTTGTGCACAGCGGCAACTGGTCGGTCTCCGGCAGTGGCCAGACCATCCCAGAGGGCCTGCACTATTGCACGGGGGAACGCCAGCATCAGTGGTAGTGGCAATACCGGTCACATCACGATCGTCGCCCAGGGTACCGTGGACATCAGTGGTTCGGGCCACACCCTCCAGTAGCACTGTGACGGTCTGCTCGCCTTCTCCAACTATGAGCGCAACGGCACGCTCAAGTGCACCAACGCGGTGGTGAACGTGTCGGGAAGCGGCAGCTTGTACCGTGGGGTCATTTTGCGCCCAAGGGCAAAATCTCGTATAGTGGGTCAGGCCAACTCATCAACTGGGGTAGCCTGGTCGGCTGGGCCGTGGACATCTCAGGCTCTGGTTTCACACTGAACTAGGAGAATGACATCTGCACGAGGCAGCCCGGGAGCATCGTGGTGCATCTGATCCGGTAGCAGGCCACTGCAGCTCGCGGTCGTCTGAAGAAGCAAAAGGAGAACCAGCTTGAAGAAGCGTTCGGGGTGCATCTGGATTTTCGCGGGGGTAATCCTGGCGGTGCTGGCAGGCGTGCTGGCCTTCATGGCGATTATGCGCGCGGCATCGACCCAGGTTGCGCCGCCGGTGCAGGAGGCGCCCAAGGTCAAAGTTGTGGTGGCGGCGCGAGCCATGGGCGTGCGCGAGTTGATTCTGGAGAGTGACGTTGAAGTACGCAGCGCACCCGCTGACATTGTCCCCGAAAGCGCTGTGCGCAGCCTGGAAGAAGCCGTGGGCTGGGTGACCATGACTCCGCTTACTGCCGGAGAGATGGTCATGGCCACCCAGCTGGTCTCGCCCACGATCAAGGGCGAGGCCGTGGCCTACACGATGGACAAGGGCAAGGTGGCGATGGCATTCCCGGCCGAGGACCTGATGAGTCGCAACAATCTGCTCCAGCCCGGCGACCACGTGGACGTGCTGTTTTCCATCGCGGTCAATGCCGCCGATGCGACGACGGGCGATCTGGTCACGTTTGACGCGCTGCAGAACCTGGAGATCGCGGCGGTAGTGCAGGCGCGTGACCTGGAGACGAAAACGGAGGCCGGGGTGACGGCGGCGCGGCCGACGGCGATTGTTTTTGCGCTGGATCCGCAGGACGCGCTGGTGCTCAAGTACTTGCGCGACATGGGCGGCATGGTGGACATTGTGCTGCGCGCCCCGGAGGTGAAGGAGCGCTTCTCGGTACAGCCGGTGCACATGGACTATTTGTCCGACCGTTACCAAATCCGCGTTCCGCAGGCGCCATGACATTGGGGGCCAGTGATTGCCCAAGATTCTGATCGTTGACAGTGACCTGAATACGGTGGAGCAGTTGCAGCAGCTCTTCGCCGGCGAAGGCTACGAGGTGCTGACGGCGGTGACGGGCCAGGGGGGCGTGCAACTGGCACACGTGCATCGTCCCAGTCTGGTGCTGCTGGATGTCGACCTGCCCGATGTGGATGGCTACGGGGTGTGCCGCGCCTTGCGTGGGGCGGCGTCTACCGCCCAAGTCCCGATTCTGATCTATTCGGCCAGGACCGAGGTGGCCGACAAGGTAGCTGGCTTCAAGGCCGGCGCCAATGACTATATCGTGAAGCCCACGGCTCCCGCCGAGCTAGTCGCGCGTGTCAAAGCGGCGCTGCGTTCGGAGGAGCACGCGCTGGCGCACGCGGTGGCTCTCTGGGGTGCCAAGGGTGGAGTAGGCACGACGACGGTTGCCAGCAACTTGGCCGTGGCCTTGCAGGCGAAGACCGGCAAGGCCGGGAAGCGAGTCGCGCTTCTGGATGCTTCTGTGCTGGGTGGGACGCTGGGCGTGGTGCTCAACCTGGCGCCGCGGCGCACCATCGCCGACCTGTTGCCGCGCCTGGACGATCTGGATGCCGAATTGCTGGCCTCGGTGCTGACCACGCATTCTTCGGGGGTACGAGTTCTGCTGTCGATGCCCTGGAGCAAGGACGGGGACTCGGTGCACGCGGCGCAGTTTGAGCGCATTCTGGACTGGCTGCAGGGTGCGACCGATTATGTGGTGGTGGACACCTCTCCCTCGCTGGACGAGAGCACGACTGCGGTGCTGCAGCACGCGGACCAGGTGATCGTGGTCCTGACGCCGGAGATGACGTCGCTGCGCAACGCGCGCGTCTTCTTTCAGGCGGTCGAGAGCTGGGGTGAGCCAGCAGGCAAGTTCTTGCTGGCTCTCAATCGCTATCCGGCCAAGGGTGGGATTCAACTCAAGGACGTTGAGGGGGCATTGCACCGTCGCGTGGAGATCGAGATCCCAGGAGATGAGCCTCTGGTGACCTTCTCCATCAACCGAGGCATTCCGTTGTTCATGAGCCACCCGCGCAGTCCTGTGGCGCAGGGCTACGCACGGCTGGCAGAAGCGGTGGTTGCCGCTGCGGCGAAGAAGCAGGCCGGGGCCACGAGCAAAGCGACTCTGGGTTGAATCTGGGCGGAGGTTGGGCTGGGATGTGGCTGGCAGCAGTGCTGGGCCTGGGCATGAGTCTGATACTGAACCTGAGCGCGGATCGGCTGCCGCGCGGGGCACAGGTGCGCGCTTTTGGATCAAGCCGTGTACTGCGCTGGGTCGTGCTGGCTGTGATCGAGACGTGGTTGTGCGTGTCGCTGCAGGCCCGTCATGGCTGGGACGCATCGTTTCTGAGGTTGCTGATGTTTTGCAGCCTCCTGCTGCTGATAGCGGCGATTGACTTGGAGCATCGTCTGGTCCTGGACGTGCTGGTTGGACCGGGTCTGGCTCTGGCAGTGTTGCTCAGCGCGCTGTGGGGGGAGCCCAGGCTGGTTTCGGCGCTGGAGGGCGCGGCGCTGGGTGGCGGGATTTTTCTGGTGCTGGCCTTGGTGGGCGGCAGGGCGTTGGGCATGGGCGACGTGAAGCTGGCCTTGCTAATCGGTATGATGACGGGCTTTCCGTGGGTGCTGGAAGCGCTGACGCTGGGGATCGTGCTGGCCGGAGCGGTGGCGGGGTTGCTCGTGATTGGGCGTGTGCGAGGGCTGAGGGACTATATCCCGTATGCGCCGTACCTGGTGGTGGGGGGCCTGGCAACGCTGCTCCACGGCCAGCGGATGTGGGCCTGGTACTTGCGTCTGGCCCGGGGTAGGGGTTAGTATGTTGGGATTGGCTCTTGTGAGTGCTTTGCTGCTGGGTGGGGCCGTTCTGGCGCTTTTTGCGGGTCTGGGTCGCAACATCCAGGGCTCGGACTCGGTGAAGCAGCGGCTGGACGAGGTGGCGCCGCCGGGCGTGGATGGGGGCATGGACGAGGATGAACAGCGCCGGAAGAAGGGGCGCGCGGGCGGCGAGCTGGCGGGGCGGCTAAACCGGTCGATCTCGAAACAGGGGTTTGCGGCGACGACGTCTGCGGAGCTGGCGCGCGCGAACCTGTCTCTGACGGTCTCGGAGTGGGTGCTGCTGAGGATTGCGAGCGTGGTGGTGCTGTTCCTGATTCCGATGGCGATCACGCGACAGCCCCTTTTCGGCCTGGTCGGCGGGGTGCTGGGATTCTTCATACCGGGCCTTGTCCTGAGCCGCCGGCAGGCGCAGCGCCTGGTGGCGTTCCAAGACCAGTTGCCGGACCTGCTGACGATGCTGGTGGGCTCGTTGCGCAGCGGCTATGGCATGACCATCGCGATGGACACGGTGGCGAAGAACATGCCGGCGCCGGCGTCGGAGGAGTTTGGACGTGTGGTGCGAGAGATCGGGCTGGGACTGAGCATTTCGCACGCGCTGGCGAACCTGGTGCGCCGCATCCGGAGCGACGATCTGGACCTGATCGTCACGGCTGTGGCGATTCAGAACGAGATGGGCGGAAACCTGGCCAACGTTCTGGAGACGATCGGCGATACCATCCAGGAGCGCATTCGCCTGAAGGGTCAGTTGCGGGCGTTGACGAGCCAGCCGATGCTGACGCGCTATGTCTTGACGGCGCTGCCGCTGGGACTGGGTGGCGTGATCTTTTTGATGAACCGCGAGTACATGCTGGGCTTGTTCCTGCCCGGGCCAACACTGATCATCCCCATCGGCACTGGGGTTCTTCTGGTTCTGGGCTACCTGGTGATGGGCAAGCTGGCCAAGATCGAGATGTAGGGGGACGCGAGGGAAGGGTAGGATGGGCATGCCTCAATTGGCAGTGGGAGGGGGCGTCGCGGTCGGTCTGGCCATGACCCTGATCCTGTATGGTCTGTCTCAATCCAAGAAGCCAGAGGCGCTGCAGAAGCGATTGGAGCGGCTGACCGTCAGCCTTCATCCGCTGGAGGAGGCCGAGCTCGAGCAGCCCATGGCGGATCGTGTGCTCAAGCCCTGGTTTCATCGACAAGTCCAGGGGGCAGGCCGCCTCGCTCCTGCGCGCAACATGGAAAAGCTGCGTGAGAACTTGCCGCGTGCGGGTTACCCCTACGGTCTGACGGTGCTGGATTTCATGGGTGTCAAGCTGCTGGTGGGGATGTTGATCGGGATTGGGGTGCTGGCGTTGTTTGCGCTGAAGGGCTCATCCCTGCTGCCAGCGCTGCTGTTGGCAGGCGCGCTGGGGATCATTGGCTTCCTGCTGCCGGATTTCTGGCTTGGCTCGCAGGTGAAGCGGCGGCAGAAAGAGATTGTGCGTGGGATGCCGGATGCGCTGGACATGCTCACGATCTGCGTGGATGCGGGCGCCGGCCTGGACTCGGCCATGCTCAAGATCAGCCAAAAGTGGCGCAACGCCATCGCGACGGAGTTTGGCAAGGTGGTGGGGGAGATTCGCATCGGCATGACGCGGCGCGAGGCGCT
>Ga0315279_10001939_pt1 | contig 32643 bp, 25 predicted proteins | sample YL17G06_20_MG_FD_203694 | JGI IMG/M metagenome (GOLD analysis project Ga0315279, IMG submission 203694) | Sediment microbial communities from Yellowstone Lake, YNP, Wyoming, USA - YL17G06_20 | ecosystem: Environmental > Aquatic > Freshwater > Lake > Sediment | place: USA: Wyoming | collected...
AGAAATCCTTATGTTTTGGGAGGGGATCTGGTCGTTGTCCCGGCAAGAGAAATAAATATCAATACGGTCGGAATATATGGGGCCGTGAAATCTCCTGGTGAATTCGAGTATGCTGCAGAAGATAGCCTTCTGGATTTGATAAATCTAGCCTTTGGATTGACCATGGACGTCGAGTTTCTTCGAGCAGATCTAATCAGGTTTAATCCCGATCAACACACCACCCGGAATATCTCCATTGATTTAGAGGGTTTGATATCCGGCAACAACCCCCTAAATAACATAGCCTTAATGCCGGACGACCGAGTGTTTATCAGAACCATTCCTAAATTTCATAAGAAGGATCAGGTAACCATAAGAGGTGAGGTGCTCTACCCGGGAGTGTATGAGATTGAAGAGGATCAAACCAAATTGTCTGAGGTTATCGCTAAAGCAGGAGGATTTACCCCAGATGCCTCTCTGGCTGAAGCGGAGATGTTAAGAGTATATAATGTAGTTGACCCGGAATTTGAGAGATTGAAAAGCATTCCAGTAGCAGACATGACCAAATCGGAATACAACTACTTCAAAATGAGAACCAGGGAAAGACCGGGGAGGGTGGGGGTGAACCTCGAGAAGCTTTTTCTCCAAGGACGAAGCGAATATGATATTGCTCTGAAAAGCGGAGACTATATTAATATCCCACCCAAAAACATGCTGGTAAACGTCTCCGGATGCGTAGTAAAACCGGGATTGGTTCCCTACCAATCTGGTGAGAACTATAAGTATTACATAAAAAGGGCGGGCGGATTCTCCTGGAGGGCAAGCAAAAGCAAGATCCAGATTGTTAAGGGCTTAACCGGAGAAAGGTTGCGTCCCTCCAAATCTCGCAAGATTGATCCCGGTGATACCATTCTGATTCCGGAGAAACCGGAGCGAGACTATTGGGGATTTTTTAAAGACACCATGATCGTTTTGGGAAACTTAGCTACCATCTACCTGGTGGTTCAACAGGCTACGAAATAGTCAATTTCCAACTTAGATGAATGCAAATGTATTGGTTGTGATAAAAAAAGCAAAATAAAAACGGACAAGCTTGAGGATAGAAAATGGAGCAGGATAACGCGATTAAGAATGAACCAGAAAAAGAGAAGATAAGCCTTTATAGCTACTTATCCGTTATAGTTGGTTATCGCAGATTCATACTTCTGAATTTTCTGGGAGTATGTGTGGTGGTGGCAATCCTTTCTCTATTTTTGCCCAGCTGGTATAGCGCCAATACCACCATCCTTCCTCCCCAGAGGGAAGGGTTAGGGTTGAGCTTGGCATCTTCTGTGGTGGGGGGAATTTCAGGATTTGGAACCTCCATGTCCCTGCCCCTCATGGTCAGCCCATCAGATGTGATTGCGGCTATTCTCAAGTCCCGATCGGTGGCTCTTGCGGTCATAGAGAAAGAAGACCTAATGAAAACCTATCACACCAAAACTAAGGAGGATGCCTTAAGGGAGCTTTTTTCACATACCGAAGTCAAGGTAACCCCAGAAGGAATAGTCTCCTTATCATTTGAAGATAAAAATAGGGTCAAAGCGGCTGGTGTAGCTAATCGCTTTGTGGAAGAACTGGATCGGGTCAATCGGGAGACCAATACCTCACAGGCAAAAAACGCCCGGATTTTCATAGAAGAAAGGTTAGTTCAGACTAAAAAAGACTTGACCAAAGCGGAGGAGGATTTGAGGAAGTTTCAGGAGGAAAACAAGGCGGTTTCCTTGGATGCGCAGATGAAAGCCTCTATCGAAGGAGCCGCAGATTTGAAGGCACAGCTGGTGGCGGCGGAGATAGAGCTGAACCTGTTAAGTAAAACCATGTCTCCCTCTCACTCTCAGATACAGGGACTGAAATCGAAAATAAATGAGCTAAAAAGGCAGCTGGACATTTGGGAACTGGGAAACCCAAAGGAGGAATCGGAAGAGAGAAAGATCCTGGATGTCCCTTTTTCTCAGGTTCCGACTCTCAGCCTAGAGTTGGCTCGCCTGGTGAGAGAAGTGAAGATTCAATCTGGTATATTCGAGCTTTTGACCAATCAATATGAGCAATACAAGATTCAGGAAACCAGAGATACCCCCACTATTCAGGTTCTGGATAAAGCTTTTCCTCCTGAACGAAGATCGAAACCCAAAAGGACATTTTTGGTGGGACTGGCTGGAGTTTTGAGCCTGGTTACTTCAGTGGTCTTTGTGTTCGGGTTGGAATATTTTAAAAAATCAAAACAAAGAAACCCAGAGGAATTTGAAAGGATACAAGCTCTTTTGGGAGCTTGGAGAAAAGACATAGAAGATTTGAAAAAGAAAATCTCCTTTAGGCAGAAAAAAGATTCATCCTGAAGAGAAAATAGTTTTTCGAAGCTCGTTTAACGGTGTCGAAGCTGGTTTCGAAGCTTAAAGCTCGGTGATTGGAGCTGAAAACTCTTGACCCAATAAGAGTTTCGAGCATCGAGTTTCGACAAACGAACATCGATACGAGCTTCGCCACCGACAAACGATAAACGTCAACAAAATCTTTTTGAAGGATATGATAAAAATCGGTTTAATAGGTTGCGGAGATTGGGGAAAAAACCTGCTTAGGAATTTCGCTAACCTGCCCGGATGTGTGCTTCTTTCATGTTGTGATGAAAATCCAAAGCAAATAGAGAAGCTCTGTCCTAATTATCCGGGAGTGAAATTCACCAAAGATCCCACAGAGATAATCGAGAATTCCAATTTGGATGCGGTGGTGATCTCTACTCCTCCCGCCTCGCATTTCGAATTATCCAAGGCGGCGATTTTGGCAGACAAGGATGTGTTTGTGGAAAAACCTTTGGTGTTGAACGTTGAAGAAGGAGAGTATTTGGTAGGATTGGCTGAAAAGGAAAAAAAGATTTTGATGGTGGGACATATTATGGAATATCACTCCGCCACTTTGAAACTAAAGGAATACATGGATAAGGGGGAACTGGGTAAAATATATTATCTTTATTCCACCCGGGTTAACTTAGGAAAGGTGCGGGATATTGAGAATGCCCTGTGGAGCTTTGCCCCTCACGACATCTCCATGATTCTGTTTTTGTTAGAAAAGGATCCAATTTCGGTCACTGCCAGCGGTGAATGTTATCTGCAGAAAGATAAAGGTATTGAAGATGTCGTATTCTTGAACATGCAGTTCGAGGACGGAATTATGGCACATGTTCATGTCAGCTGGTTGGACCCACACAAGGAAAGAAAATTAACTGTCGTGGGAGAGAGGAAAATGGCAGTTTTTGACGATTCCAAATCAGCAGAGAAAATCGTGATTTACGACAAGGGGGTGAATATTAAGACAGATTATAGCACTTACGGAGAATATCTTAGCCTCAGATTCGGTGATATTTTGATTCCCCAGATTGAAAGCACAGAACCGCTAAAGGTGGAATGTCAACATTTTATTGACTGTGTTCAAACTCGTAAGCCCCCGCGAAGCGATGGCAGAGACGGTCTGCGAGTGCTAAAGGTTTTGGATGCAGCTCAAAGCTCACTAAAAATGGGAGGGTCCCCGGTTGAAATAAAATAATACAAAGGCGCTACATTTTTTTACATTCTACTTGGTCCCGTCTCACTTCGAAAATGCACATATAGTTCCCTCTCCCCTTGTGGGAGAGGGTTAGGGAGAGGGGGAAACATCACATCAGAAATAACTATGTATGTATTGATTTGAGCTTTTGTAACCACTTGACCTTTTAATCAAAAGGAGTTTGAGGATGGAGAATTTCATCGACAAATCTGCCAAGATTGGAGAAGGAGCGAAAATAGGAAAATATACGGTTATTGATAGAGACGTCCAAATTGGAAAAGGATGTATTATCGGAAACAACATTACCATCTATCCTGAAACCCAAATAGGAGATTTCGTCAGAATAGATGATAATACGGTGATTGGCAAACAGCTGATGAAGGCGGCAACTTCAGCTACGACTATAGAGCAAAAACTCCCGCCTGCCAAAATCGGAGACAACTGCCTTATCGGAACCTCAGTGGTGATCTACGCTGGCGCCACTTTAGGGAAAAAGATTTTAGTCGCTGATCTGTCTACTATCAGAGAAAATGTTACTGTGGGAGATTTCACGATTGTGGGAAGAGGGGTGGCTATTGAGAATTTCTGTAAGGTCGGTTCGTATTGCAAGTTAGAAACTAACGTGTATATCACCGCCTATTCGGAGTTAGAGGATTATTGTTTTATCGCCCCGTGTGTGGCTACCAGCAATGATAATTATATGGCTCGCAGTAAGGAAAGATTCAAGCACTTCAAAGGGGTAACGGTCAAAAGAGGAGGAAGAATAGGGCTTAATGCCACCATCCTTCCAGGAAAGGTGATTGGCGAGGATTCACAGATAGCCGCCGGGGCAGTGGTAACGAAGGACACACCATCTAAAAAGATAGTCCTGGGCGTGCCTGCCAAAGTCTGGAGAGACGTGCCCAAAGACCAGCTGTTAGAAAATCAATAACTATAGCAAACGTATTACTGAGCTTCATATAAGTAATTGGAAGATTTTGATTGACTACAATTTCCTCCCCCTTGATGGGGGAGGATTAAGGAGAGGGTGAAAAAAAGTATTTGATCATCCTCCCATTCAAGGGAGGGGAGAATGATTTTCCATTGTTTGCGCGTAACTCAGTAATTGATTGAAAAAGAGGAATAAGAGGCTTACTTGTTAGTTCAGAGCAACAGTAACCGACAAAATGACATTTGCTCTTAAACGGTTTGGAGGATTAAATGAAAGTTCCATTTTTAGACCTGAAGAGACAATATGGTGCCATAAAAAAAGAGATGGATGAGGCGGTTTTTTCCGTATTATCCAATACCCAGTTTATTTTGGGTCCCGAGGTCAAAAGCTTGGAAGAAAAAATCGCCTCCTATTGTGGGACGAAATTCGCCATTGGGGTGGCATCAGGCACGGATGCTTTGCTTTTATCCTTAAGGGCTGGTGGGGTGAAGTCGGGGGATGAAGTTGTCACCACCGGCTTTTCATTCTTTGCCTCTGCTGGGGTCATCTCCAGATTAGGGGCAAATCCAATTTTTGTTGATATAGATCCGGAAACTTATAACATCAATCCCGATCAGATTGAAAAAAAGGTCACCCCAAAGACCAAAGCGATAATGCCGGTCTATCTTTTTGGTCAGTGTGCGAACATGGATCCGATCATGGAGGTCGCCAGGAAACATAACCTCAAAGTAATAGAGGATGCGGCACAGGCTATTGGAGCAGAATACAAAGGGAAAAAAGCTGGAGCCATAGGGGAATTCGGCTGTTTTTCTTTCTTTCCCAGCAAGAATTTAGGCGGAGCAGGTGACGGGGGAATGGTGGTCACCAATGATCCGGAGTTGGCGGAGATGGTAAGAATTTTGAGAGTTCACGGATCCAAGCCGAAATATTATCATTCTACAATCGGTTATAATAGCCGTCTGGATACCATTCAAGCCGCTATACTCAGCGTGAAATTGAAATACCTGGACGACTGGACTAAGAAAAGAAGAGAGCACGCAGAAGTATACAATTCCGCCTTCAAAGATTTAGATATGATTACTCCCAAGGAAGAGAACTTCAATTATCATATATATAACCAATACACCATTGCGGTCAAAAACAGGGATGAGTTAAGAAACTATTTAAAAGAAAAACAAATAGGCCATGATACTTATTATCCTGTCCCTTTGCATCTGCAGGAATGTTACAAATTCTTAGGCTACAAGAAAGGTGACCTTCCGATTTCGGAAAAGAAAGCTGAGGAGGTGGTCTCCATTCCCATATATCCGGAGTTGACAGAAGAAGAACAGGAATATGTGATTTCGACCATAAAAGGATTTGTCACACGTTAAGTTAAATGAACTTGTTCGGGCGGGGGTTGAACCCCCGTCCGAACATGGGGTTCCCTTTCAGAGTTTTACATGTAATCATGAAGATCCTATCGGTTGTAGGGGCTCGCCCCCAGTTTATCAAGCTATCCGCTCTTTCCCAAGAGTTGAGGAAAAAACATCAAGAGATCATCCTGCATACCGGACAACACTATGATGATGAGCTGTCCCAAATATTCTTCTCCCAGCTTTCCATTCCGGAACCCGACTACAACTTAGGAATTGGCTCCGCGGAACATGGGGAGCAAACCGGAAGAATGTTGAAAGGAATAGAAGAGGTTTTGCTTTTCGAGAGGCCGGATCTGGTCATAGTTTACGGAGATACTAATTCCACCTTGGCTGGAGCTTTAGCCTCAGTCAAACAAAAAATTCCGGTTGCCCATGTGGAGGCGGGTCTGAGGAGTTTTAAAAAGTCCATGCCCGAAGAGGTCAATCGAGTTTTGACCGACCATATAAGTTCTTTGCTTTTCTGTCCCACCAGGACCTCAGTGAAAAACTTAAAAAAAGAGGGCATAACCAAAGGTGTTCATCTGGTGGGGGATGTGATGTATGATTCGTTAAGACAACATATAAAAAGAGCAGAAAAGATTTCTGGGATAATGAAAAAGCTGAACCTTTCAAAGAAAGACTTCTATTTGATAACCATTCATCGGGCTGAAAATACAGATATAGAAGAGAATTTGAATAAGATAGTCGAGATTCTATCACAGTTGGACAAAAAGACCGTTTTCCCCATTCATCCTCGAACTAAAAAGTGTTTATCCGAATTTAATCTTTTAGATAAGCTGGGATCAAGAGATCATCTTGTTTTGATCGATCCGGTGAGTTACCTGGATATGTTGGTTTTGGAGAAAAACGCTAAATGTATATTAACCGATTCGGGCGGAGTGCAGAAGGAGGCTTTCTTTTTAAAGACCCCCTGCCTTACCCTAAGGCAAGAGACCGAATGGGTGGAGACTTTGAAGAGCGGTGCCAACCAGCTGGTGGGACTGGAAATTGATAAGGTGGTCAAAAAAATAAAGAGAGAAGACTACCTTTCCCGCAAAGTTCAAAAGAGAACCACACTGACTTTAAAGAGAGCGAACACTCGAATAGCCAAAATCATTGCAGATTTTGAATTCAAGCGATCATAGAATGGAAAACATCGGTAAGAAGATCATAAGAAACACTATTTATAATTCAATCGGCAGAATATGGTTAATGGCGGTGATTTTGCTTTTGACCCCTTATATTCTGCATAAACTGGAGGTGCAGGTCTTTGCCGTTTGGTCTTTGGTGTTTGTGGTGGCAAACTATCTGGGCGTGCTCGACTTCGGCATCAGGACCTCCTTTGCCAAATATATAGCTGAATACCATACCAAAAAAGATCAAGACTCGATAAATGGGGTGATCAACTGCGGCATAATATTTTATCTGGCATTTTCTCTTTTTGTCACCGCTCTGGCAGTATGGCTAAGAGGTTCCATCATTTCGCTGTTGCAGATACCTTCTTCCATGCATGAAGAATCCACGTTCGCTATTTTGGGGATGGTATTGATTTTTTCTATGAATAACATCTTTAGTATCTTTGAGGCAGTTTTGGTGGGGTTACAACGTATGGATGTTCAAAACAAAATCATGATGTTTGCCTCCCCTTTCAATATCGCAGGCACTTTCTATTTTCTGGAGAAAGGTTTTGGCATAAGAGGATTGGTGCTAAACTATGGAATCGTTTCTCTTATTATCATAGCGCTCAATGTTTACTTTTCTTATCGCTTGCTTCCTTTCCTCCGAATAGGCTTATCCCGGGTGGATAAAAAGATTTTTAGAAGATTATTTAATTATGGCATAAAGATGCAGATATGCAACTTCGCCGCCATCATATACACGCAGACAGATAAAGTCATCTTGAGCCATTTTTTAGGGCTTAGCTTTGTGACCTTCTATGAATTGGGGCAAAAGGCGGCGAATGCCATCAGAACGTTGCCCATGCTTATGATCAGCGCTTTGGTGCCAGCGGTGTCCGAGTTGGAGGCAAGCAATGATAAGGAAAAATTGAAACAACTATATGCGAGAGGGTCGAAATACATAAGTTTGACGGTCTTCCCTTTGATTTTTCTGTCTGTATTAGTTGCCTCCGATCTAATCAATCTATGGGTGGGTGATAAGTTTGGTTTGGCAATCCTCACCTTCCAAGTTCTGATGATCGGCTATGGGATAAACGTGTTGACTGGAATGGGGACGTCAATGGTGCGAGGGATCGGCAAGCCCGAGTACGAGACCAGATATGCTGTCTTGACCCTGGTTTTGCAACTTGTCTTGAGCCTTACTCTGGTTCAGGTGTTTGGATACCGGGGCATTTTGGTAAGCGTGCTTGTCACCAGCATCGTGGCCGCTTTGTACTTTTTGTTAACTTTTCACAAGCTCCTTAGATTGGATTTTAAGACTTTTGCCCAAACCACCTACCTAAAACCTTTGGTGGCCTCATTGATTCCCTTTGCCATCACTTTTGGATTGAGCTTCTCTATTCAAAGTTCGATTTTATTTAATGGGAGATTAGGATACTCTGTTAGTTTGTTCCTCAAATCCATAGTTTTTCTGATATTTTACATTCTCTTGATCAACAGAAGCAAATTTTTGGATGTCTCCGATGCTCGATTATTTAAGCTGTTCCTAACGCCTCAGTCTGTGAGTAGGATTTTACAGTCGTAAAAAAAGTGGATGAGCTTAAGGAAGCGAAGTCATAAACGTTAAAGAGAAACGGACTTATGGTTATAACCTTTGTCTTGCCTGGCTGGTCGATTCATAAGCCCATAGGTGGTTTTAAGGTGGTCTATGAATACGCCAATCGGCTGGCCGAGAGAGGACACGAGATAAATGTGGTTCACCCGCTTTTGCTCTTTTCTGATGAAGCGAGGTTAAAACAAAAGATGAAGAAGTGCGCTCTACAGATGGCAAAACACTTTCTGAGAAGGGATAAAGTCAAATGGTTTAAAGTGTCCTCAAAGGTTAACATTCTAATTGCTCCTTCTCTAAGAGAAGAAAACATCCCAAAGGGGGATGTGATAATTGCCACAGCTTGGCAAACGGCTGAGTGGGTTAACAGATATAATCAGGATAAGGGAGAAAAATTTTATTTAATTCAACATTACGAAAACTGGAGTGGTTCAGAAGAAAGGGTAAAAGCAACCTGGAAGATGCCCTTGAAAAAGATCGTCATCGCCCGATGGCTTGAAGAAAAGGCGAAAGAACTTGGCGAACAGGTGGTCGCTTATATACCTAATGGATTGGATTTTGAACAATTCCATATTACACAACCCATAGAAAAACGCAATCCCAAAAGGATAGGAATGCTTTATCATAAATATGATTGGAAAGGCTCTCAAGACGGAATCGAAGCTTTGGAGATGGCAAGGAGTGAATTTACTGATCTGCAGGCAGTTTTCTTCAGCGTTTATAAACCTGACCCAGAAGTTCCTTCTTGGGTGGACTTCTACAAAAATCCTTCGCGCAGCAAGATAGTTGATATATATAATAGTTGTGCGATATTTATCAGCCCCAGCTGGTATGAAGGTTGGTCCCTCCCTCCGGCAGAGGCTATGGCTTGTGGGTGTGCATTAGTTACAACAGACAGCTTAGGAGTCAGGGAGTATGCTCTCCATGAAAAGACAGCTTTAATCTCAGAGCCTAAAAATCCGGAGAAACTATCACATAATATTATCCGGATGCTCCGTGACAACGACCTTCGCATATCCTTGGCCGAAAGCGGACATAAATTTATCAAGAATTTTACTTGGGAAAAAGCAGTAAACGAATTTGAAAAGGTTCTGCTAAATCAGAAATGAACACGTCAGTCAGCCATATCTTAGAATTGCCCTCTTTGTCTAAGAGAAATTTGCTTCTTTTTGTTTTCTTAGAGCTTCTGGTCCTTTCAGGTATTCTTTTCTTCCATTACCAAAACACCTTAGTTCTACTTGCTTTGGTCATTTTTTTAGTTTTGAATTTTCTGGATGTGAGAATCACTCTATGGTTTTTAATCGCATTCAGCATATTGGTGGTTTATCAACGTGGTGCGGTTACCGCCGCCATGATGATAGCTTTAGGTTCCGCTTATATATGTGTATGTCTATCAGTATTTCTTAAGTTTTGTTTGGGAGAATTTGAAATAAGAAAAACCAAGCTAAACCAGCCTGTTGCAATTTTCCTTATAATGGTTTTCTTTCAAACTTTGCGGGGAATACTCAATTCCTATCCCATACAATGGTTATTGATAGAATTTTTGGCTTACTCAGGCTTTGGCGTAGTGTTTTTGGTAATAAACCTTTGCTATAAAAAAGAGATAATAAAAAAGTTTTTCCAGCTGTTGATTGTTGTAGCATATTATCAGGCGATTATAGGTCTTTGGAATTACTTTCAAGTTGGACACCGAATCGGAGGATATCTTTTTGGGGTTTTCCCAAGTCTAGTCGCATTAGTTTTATTAAACCTTTCTTTTTACACTAAAGAAAAATCCAAAAAATCAATCTACTTCTTGCTCTCCATACCCCTGATTCTACATCTTTTGTTTGGTTTTACTCGTGGTTATTGGATTGGATTTATATGCGCCCTTCTTTTTTCTTACGGCATTTATCTATCTTACTGTGAATATTCTATTGGGATTAGGGTGTGGCGATTGTTCAAAGGGGCCATTATGTTCGTAGCAGTATTATTTGTGCTTTTAATTGGAGTCAAGGCGATTCTTCTTCAGGAAAACCTTCTGAGCAGCGTGAGCAGAAGATTTATATCCGCCTTTTCCACCAGGCTCAGCTCAGCTACGGCTTCAAATTTCAGCAGGTTATTCGAATACCGTGCTTGTCTGGAGAAAATCAAAAGCAGTCCCATTTTTGGCTATGGGGTGGGATATAGATTTCCGTTCAGAGATCCTTTATTTCAAAAAAAATTAATTGCCAGTGCTATTGTTCATCAATTCTATTTGATGATCACTTTGAAAATGGGATTGATTGGGCTTTTTGTTTTCCTATGGATGTATTATGTTTTCTTCAAAGAAGGTCTTAAGGGGAGTAAAAAAATAGAGGATAGCTACTATAAAGGTCTATCCTATGGTTTTATAGCGAATTCAATCGAACAACTAATTATCAGCTTCACGAATAATCAATTCGCAGCAGTGGATAACAATTTTTATTTAGCTTTTACCGTGGCAGGAGTTCTGGTAATAATTTCAAAGCGAGATCTAGATTAAACATGCATCTTTCAATCATAATAGTCAATTGGAAGGTTAGAGAGTTCTTAGGCCAATGTTTGAACTCGATCTTTTCTCTTTTAAAAAGCCGAAAGATTGAGGTAATCGTGGTGGACAATAACTCCCAGGATGGAAGTGTGGAGATGGTACGAAGAGAGTTTCCTCAGATAAGATTGATTGAAAACAAAGAAAATGTTGGTTTTGGACGAGCCTGCAACCAAGGGATTAGGATCGCCCAAGGGAAATATCTTTTCATCCTGAACCCAGATACTCTGGTTGGTCCCAATACCTTGGAGAACATAATGGATTTTATGGATTCCAATCCTAAAGTGGGAATTGGCGGGTGTTACGTCTACTATCCGGATGGCAAACCCCAGAACTCTTTCTACAAATTTCCAACTTTGCTTAGTTATTTCAGCCGAATGCTTTCAATTTTCCGCATTCTTCCAATAAACAGATTAACCCGTAAGTTCTTTTGGGAATATAAAGATAATGATATTTCTGGAACCGTCGATCGCGTTCTGGGTGGAGCCATGGTATTACGCAAGGAAACGGTGGAGCAGATTGGCGTATTTGACGAAGAGTATTTCATGTATGCAGAGGAATTGGATCTTTGTTACCGAGCAAAGCGAAAAGGTTGGGAAGTATCCACCATCCCTAATACTGAAATCATACATTATCACCTGCAAAGCGGACTTCAAAATATCAGGACAATCACCTTTCATTCATTTAAAAGCGATTTTGTTTTTTTCAAAAAGTTTTTTCCGCTTCATAAGCTTATTATCATTAGAATAATGCAATTCTGGGGGATTTTTTTCCGCTTGTTGACTTGGGGGGGAATTTATCTATTCACGCCTTCCAAGAAGAGTCTAGCCAAGGAAAAATTTTGGGGGTACATAAAACTTCTGTTTTCAAATTTTGATTATTCGAGATATTTTTTCAAATAAAACCATGTATACAGCCATTTATTCCAAAATGGGACTGAAACCATTATCCAGACCAGAGAAATTTAGAACACTATGCGATAAAAAAACTTGCTACCAAGATTGCGGAAATAATGGACACGGCGAGTCAAATTTCCTTCCTAAGAGTAGCCCTGGAAACGTTAAAGATATAAGAGAAAACAGGAGAATCAAAAAGATATTGATTATAAAATTATGTTGTGTAGGAGACATACTTTTTACTACGCCCGCGTTACGGGCTTTGCGGCGAGGATTTCCCGAGGCTCACCTGGCCTATTTGGTGGGAAGCTGGAGTAAGGAGATAATTGAGGACAACCCTAATCTGGATGAGATCATCATTTACGATGCGCCAGCCCACGCATCCAGTCGGTGGCGCGCTTTCATTAGAACCTTAAGCTGTTTACGAAAATTACGACAAAAAAAATTCGATTTGGCGGTTATTTTTCACCGCACATCATTTAGTGGTCTTTTTGCTCTGCTCGCCGGAATTCCTAAGCGGATTGGATTTGATTATGGTGGCCTAGGGAGATTATTGACCCGAAAAGTAGTGTTTGATGCCAGCAAGCACGAGGTGGATCGCTACTTAGATGTAGTAACTTCTCTGGGGATCGAATCAGCTGGACGAACAACTGAAATGAAAGTAATGGCAAAAGAAGAGAATTACGTCTCGAATTTACTGCAGACCCATGGCGTAAAAACTGTAGATAGGGTGGTCGCTATTTTAGCTGGTGGCGGAAAAAACCCAGGTGCATCCATGCCGATCAAGCGGTGGCAGGCAGAGAAATTTGCTCGACTGGCTGATACTATAATCGAGAAATACAAGGTCAAAGTAATCTTCCTCGGTGGACCAGGTGATGAAGAAGTGGTGAAGAAAGTTGTGTCAGGAATGAAAAACGAGTCGATTAACTTGGTAGGAAAGACCAATTTTAAGCAATTAGCTGCAATCTTGACACACTGCCAGCTATTTATCGGCGGCGACTCCGGTCCCCTTCACATTGCGGCAGCTGTGGGCACACCGACAATCGGCATTTTTGGCCCATCAGATCCCAGGCTGGTTGCTCCAAAGGGAGAAAACCACTTGGTGATCTGGAAGCATGTCTCCTGTAGTCCCTGTTACCAGCCGGAAACTGTCCGGACTAACTTTGATTTTTCGATCTGCCCCAGAGGTATTCCGGAATGTATGGAAAAAATAATGGTAGAAGATATCTTAGCCGCCGTTCGGGAGCAGATGGAGGAAAATGATTAAAAATGCAAGCGAAAGAGCAAAACCTTGTCCTTAGGAAAGGATAGGCAAGGAGACTCATCAAGTTTATAAATTTCTCTGATAACGAAAAACAATAAAATGTGACTTTTTGAAATGAAGATACTTCATGTTTTTAAAGATTATCATCCCGTGGTAGGGGGTATACAAAATCATATCCAAGTCTTATCGAGCGAATTAGCAAAGGACAAGAATTTTGAAGTTGAGGTTTTGGTAACTAACACCAAATCAAACTCCGTGACTCAATATATGGATGGGGTGAAAGTGATCAAAGCTGGACGAATCACCGAGGTGGCTTCTACTCCGATCAGTATCAGCATGTTTAAATTTATGCAAGAGGCAAGACCCGATATTCTCCATCTGCATTTTCCGTATCCATTAGGTGAATTAGCCAGCCTATTCTTTGCCAGGTGTGATAAAATGGTGTTGACTTATCATAGCGATATAGTCAGACAAGAGAAGTGGCTACATCTCTATATGCCCTTCTTGAAGCAGTTACTAAGGAAAGTGAGGGTTATTATCTGCTCTAATCCCAATTATATCCAAGGTTCAAATCTGTTGAAAAAATACATAGACAAAATTGAGATCATCCCCTATGGGATCGATGTGGTGCGGTTTGAGAACGTGGACGAAATAGAAGTTGCGAGAATCAAAAAAAGATATGGGAATGCAATAGTTTTATTCGTGGGAAGGCTTTGTTATTACAAGGGAATAAAGTATTTGATAGAGGCTTCTAAAGAAGTGGATGCTAAGTTTTTGCTTATCGGAGATGGAAGGTATAAGTCCGAGTTTGAAGATTATGTCAAAAAGAATAATCTTGAAGAAAAGGTAGTTTTGTTAGGCGAAGTGCGAGAAGATGAATTACCACATTATTACCACGCTGCTGATTTGTTGGTTTTGCCTTCCACTCATCGAAGCGAGGCATTTGGTATTGTCCTTTTAGAAGGAATGGCGTGTGGCTTGCCTTTGATCACCACTGAGTTAGGAACAGGCACTTCTTTTGTTAATATTCATAACCACACTGGCTTAGTGGTACCACCTTGTGATTCAAAAGCACTCAAAGAGGCTCTCAACCGTATTTTGAACAACAAAGAGCTTAACCTAAAATTTGCTCAAAACGCCAAGGAAAGAGTAAAAAATGAATTCTCGAAAGAGAAAATGGTAGAAAGTTTTAAAAATTTATATTATCGTATTTTGAATACTTGATTTATATCGGAATCTTGGCAAGACACTTTTTTCAAAAATCATGCGTTATCTCTTTACATTTTGTTGCGCACTGGTCATAGTTTGGATTATTACCCCAATTTTCATCGAGTTGGCTAATAGGTTGCGGTTTTTAGACTATCCTTCCGCCTTAAAAATCCACGCCAAACCCACGCCTCTTTTGGGAGGGCTGGCGGTTTTTGTCGGGTTTCTGTTTGCCTTATTCGTTGGCATAAAACTTCTTAATCTATCTTTCAATGCAGATATGGTTGGGGTGTTGATTGGGGGATTAGTAGTGGTGGTGTTTGGGCTGGTGGATGATAAGAAAGGACTATCTCCTAGTTATAAGTTATTGGGGCAAATTATCGGTGCCTTATTGTTTTTAATCTTAAGTCATAATGCCAAAATTCTCACCGGATCCGCTTGGGACGTATTGATCCTGCTTCTGTGGATGGTGGGTTTGATGAATGCGGTCAACTTCATGGATGCCATGGATGGACTATGTGCGGGAATTTCGTTCATCTCTGCTTCAGCATTTTTGGTTCTTGCCTTTTTCAACCACCAGACAGTCAGCGCGCTTTTAGCTTTAGCTCTGATGGGGGGGCTTTTAGGATTTCTTCGCTATAATTTCTCTCCCGCCAAGATATTCTTGGGTGATGCGGGAAGCATGTTCAATGGGTTCATCTTAGCCTGCCTGGGAATCTTCTTCGCCCGCGAAAATATTTCATATTCCAGTCTACTGGTCCCAATTTTAATTTTAAGCTATCCTATATTCGACATCTCCTTTGTAACCTTGATCAGGCTGAGGGAAGGAAGAAAAGTTTACGTGGGGGATTACAACAATTCACCTCGAAGGATCGCCAATCTTGGAGTCCAAACCACCAAAGTAGTTCTGTGGATTTATCTTTTCTGTTTTGTTTTAGGCGGAATGGGAGTTTTGGTCTATCTCTTTTTTGAATCTCCCATGAAGATGTTGATTGCAGTCTTGGTCTGGCTGATTTTGACTATCTTTGGAGTCCACCTCCAGAGGAATTTTGTCAATATTAAGGAAAAGCTCTTCTTGATTTTTGGGGATATGGTGCTAATCAATTTGGCCTTTCTGTTTTTCTTTTGGTTGAAATTTGAATCAGGACTTTTCCCCAACCCAATACCCGAACCTCTTTCTGAATATGTTGCCCCGGCTGTCTGGATTACCATCTATTGGCTCAATCTTTTTGCTATCTTAGGAGTGTATGAAGTTCCGGGAGACAAAAGATTCAAGGATAAAATGAAGGGAATAGTCAAGGCCATTTTTGGGGGGGTCATCATCTTTTTGATTCTGACTTTAAATCCCTCCTATCTGGCCCTCAAATCCTGGATTTTGCTTTTGATTTACGGTCTGAACCTTATGGGTTTTTTGGGGATGGGGCGAGGATTGTATATATTTTTCATCAGAAAACTTAATGCCCGCGGTAGATTTTTGCGAAAAGCCATAATTGTAGGAACCAAAGAAAATGCAAAAAAACTTTTTGAAAAAATAAGTTCCAGTCCTGAATCTAGCTACCAAGTTGTTGGCTTTGTAGGTGAGGATGAAGACTGTCCACAACAAAATCCTTCTGGTTTAAAAATTTTAGGAAATATAGAACACTTAGATGAGATTGCCGGAGAGAATAGAATTCAAGACATTTTGATTGCTTTGCAACCGGATTGGAAAGGATCTTTGCAGGAACTTATGGACCGGGTAAGCAACTTGGAGGTCTCCTTTAAAATCGTGCCCCATCCTGCCGATCTGTTCAGGGGATATCAGACTGCTCCGCTTGCGACGAACTTGCTTTTGAGGATATTCCCCAGCCAGATGAGAACCTGGGAGTGGGCGCTGAAAAGACTTTTCGATGCTTTAATATCCTTGGCAGTTCTGATTGTTTTTCTGCTAATTTGGATTTTATTTGGGCTTTTGAGCAAATTGAATTTTAAGGGTTCTCCTTTAGTTAAACGCGGATGCTTAGGGAAGGCAAAAAGAATCATTGGGATTTATAAGTTTAGGGTGTCAAAGGAAGAACCCGGATGGGAAAAGTCCAGCTTGACCTCTAATCTTCCTCAGGGTATATGGGGAAGATTTCTGAGAAGCTCCGGCTTGGAGAAAATTCCCATGTTTTTAAACATATTAAAAGGAGAGATGAGCTTGGTGGGACCTGAACCTTTGTGCCCAGAGACTTTTGAAAAATTATCATCAAATCTTCCCCTCCTTCCGAAAAGACTATATGTCAAACCCGGTCTTTTCAGTTTAGCTAAGATTAAGGGGAAATTCTCTGTCATAGACAGATCCGCCTCTGGCGGAAAGGACTATATGGATGGGGCAAAGGAATACTTATCGTACGACCTGAGCTATATAGAAAACATGTCTTTTTACTTTGATGCTAAGATATTTCTGGAAGGCATGGCACTGTTTGTCAAAAGACAATTTACCTAAAAAATGTCCAAGTCTGGATCCTTAGGAGATAAAAAAATGCTGGATTTAAAATTTATCCGAGAGAATAAAGAGAAAGTCAAGGAAGCGGTAAAAAATAAGAACGAAAAAACTGATGTGGACTTGATCTTAGGTTTAGATGAAAAGAGAAGATCACTTCTATCTCTGGCGGACGAGCTGAAACATCAAAGGAACGTGGTCACCGAAAAAATTGCCCAGATGAAAAAAGCAAAGCAGGATGCCAAAGAGGAAATTGAAAGAATGAGAAAGGTCTCCGACCAGATAGATTCTCTGGATAAAGAGCTAAAAGAGGTGGAGGAAAAAATCTCAAGCCTTCTTTTAACTGTTCCCAATGTCCCTCATAGTTCAGTTCCGATTGGTTTTGACGAGGATTCAAATGTGGTAGTGAGGATATGGGGGGAGGTTCCGAAATTTGACTTTGAGCCACGCCCTCATTGGGAGCTTGGGCAGATTTTGGGGATTTTGGACTTGCCCAAAGCGGCTAAGGTGACCGGCACCGGTTTTTTAGTTTTAACCGGAAAGGGAGCTAAACTCCAAAGGGCTTTGATAAACTTTATGCTGGATTTGCACTCAAGCAAACATGGGTATAAAGAGATTTTACCTCCTTTTATGGCTAACCGTCAGAGCATGACCGGCACCGGACAGTTACCCAAATTGGAAGAGGACATGTATCTTTGTGAGAGGGATGACTTGTTTTTGATCCCGACAGCTGAGGTTCCGGTGACCAACTTGCATAGAGACGAAGTTCTAAAAGCCGAGGAGCTCCCCATTTATTACACCGCCTACACCGCTTGTTTCAGAAGGGAAGCAGGAGCATATGGCAAGGATACGCGAGGGATGATCCGGGTGCACCAATTTGATAAAGTGGAGTTGGTGAAATTTGTGAAACCAGAAACTTCTTATGATGAACTGGAAAGCTTGGTGAGAGATGCGGAAGAGGTGTTCCAACTTCTAAAGCTACCCTATCGGGTAAGAATCCTGTGCACTGGTGATTTAAGCTTTGCCGCCGCTAAATGTTATGATATCGAAGCCTGGGCAGCTGGGGTAGGAAAATATTTAGAGGTCTCCTCCTGCTCCAACTTTGAGAATTTTCAAGCCAGAAGGATGGGGATAAGATTTCGTCCCAAAGAAGGAGGAAAACTCCAATATGTCCATACCCTAAACGGTTCCGGAGTAGCTCTACCCCGAACCATGATCGCTCTTTTAGAAAATTACCAAACCAAGGAGGGGACAGTTATAGTCCCCGAAGTCTTAAGATCTTATATGGATGGGATGGAGGAGATAAAATAGTTAGCAGGTTAGCCCTGAACCATACGGTTCAGGGTTAGAAAGTTAGAAGATTTTTGTTCGGGGTAGCGACACATGCTTGCACCGAACCTCGAAGCGAGGTGTATCATCACAAGAGGGTTAAGAGTTTGTAAGTTCGGTTTTGATTCCGTATATTTATTAGGTAAAGGTCTGAATCTAAAATTGAGTAAGGTGAAACATCCAAATTGCAGAATTATGGAATAATAGAGACGGAGGCGATTGCCATGAAGCTTGAAGAAGCAAAAAGAGAGTATCGGGGAGAGTGGATTGCTTTTCGTGCCTTAAAAGAGGTTGATAATTCTGAAGGGGAAGTAGTCCTGCACAATAAAGACCGCCGAGCATTTGATAAGGAACTCTTACGACTGGGGTTGACAGGTGTCTATATCACTTTTGCAGGTCCCCCAGTTCCTGAAGGTTATGCGGTAATTTTTTAACTGATGGATGTGTCTATGCGTTTCCCGATTTGTATCCCTCTGGTGGTGAGAAACGTCAAAATTGTTGGACCTAAAGGCTTGGTCAAAATCGATATGATTGTTGACACTGGAGCTGCGTTTACAACCCTCTCTTGGTCTGACCTCAAAGTAATTGGCTACGATCCAGCAGTTGTCCCTGATCGCCAGGAAATTATTACAGCTAATGGAATCATCGAGGTTCCAAAATTATGCATAGAGCACATGTCAGTAGGAGATAGAGAAGCCAGAGAAGTAGAGGTTATTTGTCACGACATACCTGAATTGGCTGGAATTCGCGGGCTTGTGGGGCTAAGTTTCCTGAAGCACTTTAGAACCATTATTGATTTCCGAGAGGGTTACTTGGAGGTCTCGTAAAACTGGATGGGGGATACAACTTCGGCTAACACCTACAAACGCTTGAGGTCGAATCCTGCCTGGTGTATTTTGAAGAAGAAAAGTTGCATCCGGATACCGCAAAATGGTTCAATAGGTTCACCATGAATGGAACAAAAAACGAAGTTGGGATAATATTAGGTATGCATAGACGAAGTATTGCGTATATGAACGAGTTAGAGCCATGCATGACAGGATAACGAATTATAAGGAGACGATAAATGGATAAATTAACTCATGTTAAAGCAACGCCCATTCGTTTAAAAGATCTTCGCGAGTATGATGAGCAATGGTTGAAAAAGGTTATTATGGATGACCCGTCAATTCTTGGTCTAGGTGATCTAATTGTCAAAGATGTTGAAAGAATACAGCCCAAGGCCGGAAGACTTGATCTACTTTTATATGATTCTGAGAATGAAAAACGATACGAAGTTGAGATAATGCTGGGCAGAATTGATGAAAGCCATATAATACGGGCAGTAGAATATTGGGATATAGAGCGAAAACGTTTCCCTAACTATGAACATTGTGCCGTTGTAATTGCAGAAGATATAACGACTCGGTTTTTAAACATAATTTCTTTATTCAATAATACGATTCCCATAATAGCTATACAACTTAATGCTCTTAAGATTGGCGAACAACTCGTTTTGAATTTCACAAAAGTTTTAGATGAGGTAATTCCAGAGGAAGAGGAGGGTGACATCCCTATAATAAAAGATCGAACTTATTGGGAGAATAAAGGATCTAAGGAGTCTTTAAAATTAATTGATGAATGTCTAAATATAATTAAAGAATTTGACCCTGTTTATTCCCTTAGTTACAACAAACATTATGTTGGTCTTCAGAAACGAGGCCACCCAAACAATTTTGTTGTGTTCATAGCTAAGGAGAAATTCGTGAGAGCTGAAGTGCGCTTAGCTGATATGGACTCGTCCAAAAGTATACTGGAAGAAAAGGACATCGAAATTGTATCGCTTGATAAAAGATCTGGCAGAATAAAATTCAGAATAACGAAGGCAGATATTGATAATAGTCGTGAAACATTGGAACAAATTTTCAAAACTGCATACAAGGAATGGAGTGAATAAATAATATCATGCACCACTGCCTTTGTCCCCCATTGTTGTTCTTCACCAACGGTAAATGAACGGGGGGTGAAGAATACCCGCCTTCAGCAAGCAAGTTTTGGAGTGTTCACCTTTAGGTGAACTGAACTAAAAATTTTCGATTTCCTGGGATCGACTGTCGGCAACACACAAAGGCCTGGTCAAGCTGAAGCTTGACATTCCAGAGAATCAATCAGAGGTTCTAATTCATGCCCAAGAGAAATGAAAAATATTTAGGGGGATATGCCGAATATCCTTTGTTTTTCAAAGGCTTTTTGGTATTCGGCATAATCGTGATCGCCTTCATTTTTATCTATTATACTCAGAATGTGATCGGAAAAATCAAGCAGGATTCCAAAAGGGTTTTGACCGCTTATGCCCGGCTGTGGCAGATGGCGGCTTCTGAGTCTCCCGGGGGACCGGAGATAGATGTGATCTTTGAGGAGATCATCCAGAAAAGTGACTTCCCCATAGTGGTGACGGACGCAAATGGGGAGCCTCAGGCTTGGAGAGAGGTGAACGTGGCATGGGATGATACCACGTATGCGTCCAGACAAAAGTTAAAGAAAATTGTTGAAGGGATGGATAAACATAAAGAGCCTATTCCCATCTACTTCGGGGAGGAGAAAAAAATCATCAATTACCTCCATTATGGAGATTCCAGGCTGATCACCAAGTTGAAACTGATGCCTTTGGTGGAGGTGGGAGTTTTATTCTTGTTCATTTTGGTGGGGTTTGTCACCTTTAGAAATATCAAAAGATCGGAACAGCGCTCCATCTGGGTGGGAATGGCAAAAGAGACCGCTCATCAACTGGGGACTCCCCTTTCCTCCCTTTTAGGCTGGCTGGAACTTTTAAAGACAAAATGCGAATCCTTCGGGACAATCCCTCAGGACAAGTCCGTTTCCGCCGAAGGCGGATTCACCTCTGGCGGACAGGATAAATCCGCTCCCTTTGGTACTTCAGAAATAAGACAGGATGGACTTGAAGCATCTAAGTTGGAAGGGATTAAATTTGAATTAGATGAGATGATAAAAGGAATGCAGGCTGATATTAAAAGACTGGAAAAGATCGCCATTCGTTTCGGGCAGATAGGGTCCACACCTGAGCTGAAATTGACCGACTTAAATAAAATCGTCTCCGAGACCATAGCATATTTCAAGCGCAGGCTTCCCCATGCAGGCTCAGGAGTAGTGATTAAAGAAAATTTGGAGAATTTGGTTCCGATTAAAGTTAATGCAGAGCTATTGAGCTGGGTCATAGAAAACCTTTTGAAAAACTCATTAGAAGCAGTGGACTCTAAGCAAGGTGTCATCGAAATTTCCACTAAATTGGATCAAGACAAGAAAAACATAACCATAGAGATTTGCGACAACGGAAGGGGAATTCCTTCCCGCGAACAGAAAAAGATTTTTAAACCAGGATATACCACCAAAAAGAGAGGATGGGGTTTAGGGCTTTCTTTAGCAAAAAGAATAGTGGAGGAATATCATCTGGGGAAGATATTTTTGAAGGAATCTATACCAAATGAGAGAACCACTTTTTTGATAGTAATCCCTATCCAATAAATAGGAGTAGCAGACCTTGTCGTAGCGAAGCGAAGATCCCGCACAATGGCGGGGGTCTTGGTCAGGAGGCGCGACACAAGTGTCGCTACTCCAATAACCCGGAGTAGCAGAGCTTGCTCTGCGTTAACACACATATCTAAAAAGAGATCATAGAAAGATAAGGCGATGAAGATGAAAGAGGAGATCAAAAACATTCTTTGGGTGGATGACGAGATCGATCAGTTAAAATCGCAGATAATTTTTTTGGAAGGCAGAGGTTATAAGGTGACCGAAGCATCCAATGGCGAGGATGCGGTGGCTTTGGTGGGGAAACAAGATTTCGATTTGGTTTTGTTGGATGAGCAGATGCCGGGTAAAGATGGTCTTACCACTTTGGAGGAGATTAAGGAGAAGAGACCTCATCTGCCCATTATTATGGTAACCAAATCTGAAGAGGAAGATTTGATGGATCAAGCCATCGGTAAAAAAATCGATGACTATCTGACCAAGCCAGTTAATCCCAGCCAAATATTCTCGGCGGCTAAAAAGATTTTGGAAAGCAAAAAGATAAGGATAGAGAGAATGGCCCGGGATTATACGCAAGCCTCCAGCAAAATCAGATCCTCCTTATATATGCCTTTGGGTTGGCAAGACTGGATCGAGATTCATCGCATTTTGTCCGAATGGAATTTGGAGATAGATAATTTTGGGGACCAAAATTTAAAACAGATGCATGATGGTCAAAAAATGGAATGCGACATTGAGTTTGGCAAATATGTTGAAGCTTTTTATCTGAGGTGGCTATCCAGAGTCGATCCTCCCACGCTTTCGGTGGATGTGGTCAAAAAGCATCTGTTTCCGCTTCTGTCTCAAAAAATTCAGGTCTTTTTCATAGTCATGGATTGTATGAGATTGGACCAGTGGCTCTCCATCGAACCAGTCTTGGATGAATATTTTAACATAAAAAGAGAGTATTATTATTCCATCCTCCCCACAGCCACTCCTTATTCTCGTAATGCCATCTTCTCCGGTCTTTTTCCTTCTGAGCTAGCTCAAAAATATCCCGAGCTCTGGAAGGCTGGGACACAGGACGACTCAAGCCGCAACCGATATGAGCATCAGCTTCTGGACGGTCAGCTTAAGAAGCTGGGACTTTCTTTAAAATCCGAAAGCAAATACGTTAAGGTGTTGGATGCCGCCGAGGGTGAGTATTTAGCTAAGAGAGTTTCCTCATACAAAAATACACCTTTACTTTCGGTGGTGTTCAATTTTTTGGATATCTTAGCTCATGGAAGATCACAGTCAGAGATCTTAAAAGAGATGACCCCGGATGAATCTGCTTACAGGTCTTTAACCAAACCCTGGTTTTTGCATTCCTCTTTATTTAGAATTTTAAGGTATCTTGCCACTTGCGACTGTGCCGTGGTCATAACCTCTGATCATGGAAGCGTTTTGGGAACCAGAGGAACCATTGCTCTGGGCAAAAAAGATACCTCCACCAATTTGAGATATAAATATGGAGATAATCTTAACTGCAATCCCAAAGAAGCCCTTTTGATAAAAAATCCCGAAGAATATAAACTGCCCCGATATAACATGTGCACCACCTACATCATCGCCAAGGAGGATTATTACTTCGTCTATCCCACCAAATATAGCGAGTATGAAAGAGAATATAGAAACAGTTTCCAGCATGGAGGAATCTCCCTGGAGGAGATGATCCTGCCGGTGGTAACCCTAAGACCGAAAAAATAAGGTTAAAGGTCAAAGGTTTCAGGTGTAAGGGTAAAAACTCCCTTTGACCTTACACCTTTAACCTTACACCTATCTTTTTACCCCTAATACCATGAGAGAAAAGACCACTTTCAGTCCAGAGGGGACTAAAGAATTTGGTCGTGCTTTAGCCCAAGAGCTTGAAGCCGGTTCGGTGGTGGCTTTGATTGGTCCCTTGGGCAGTGGAAAGACCGTCTTGATCCAAGGTATATGTTCTGGATTGGGTGTAGCCGAACCTGTGACCAGCCCCAGCTTTGTGATCATCAACGAATATCCGGGAAAGATTCGGGGAACCTTCGTCTGGGTGTATCATTTTGATTTATATCGCTTGGAGAAGATCGAAGAATTTATTAAATTGGGATATGAAGAGTATTTTTATGGGAACGGAATCACCCTCATTGAATGGGCAGAAAAAATCAGAACTTTTCTGCCGGAGAGGAGAGTGGAGATAAATTTAGAGATTGTGTCGGAAAAGGAAAGGAAAATATTTGTTAGAAGGTTTGAAAGTTAAAAGGTTAGAAAGTTACCAACTTTCATAAAAAAGTAGGGGGAGGGGCTTGTCCCCTGCCAATAAGAGTTGACCCAATACCATGAAAGTTCTTGGCGTTGACACCTCCACCATGATCGTAGGTATAGGTATTGTGGAGGAGGATGAAATTTTAGTTGAGGTAAAATTCAGCGTGAAGATCACCTATTCTGAAATACTCCTCTTTTGCATAGATCAAGCTTTGAGGAATATTGGTCTGAAGATAGAGGATATAGATGGATTCGCTATTTCTATTGGACCGGGTTCTTTCACCGGTTTAAGGATCGGATTGTCCACACTCAAAGGTTTATGTTTTGCCACGGGAAAACCCTTAATCTCAGTCCCCAGTTTGGATGCTTTAGCTTATCTCTCCTTGTATTGTCAATATCCGGTGGTGACCGTGTTGGATGCTAAAAAAAATCAGGTATATGCGGCCATATATGAAACTAAAGATGGAGAGTTAAAAAGGCAAACTGACTATCTGGTTGAGGATGTAGAGGATTTAGCAAAAAGAATTTCGCAGAAGAGTCTCTTTGTGGGACCGGGTGCTAAACTTTATCAAAAAAAAGTGATTGAGCTTTTGAAAGATAAAGCTTATTTTTCTCTAGCAGAACAATCCTTGCCCAGCGGAGCGACGGTAGCTTTTTTAGGCTCAAAAAAACTGATCTTAGGTCAGGTTGAGGATATTGCCAATTTGGAACCTTTGTATCTTAGAAAGTCGGAGGCGGAACTGAAATTTAGGTTCGTATGAATGCATACGCAAATGTGCCAAAAAGTTGATAAAATCGCTATCCTGAGGATGAGCCCAGAAGATGTGGATGAAGTCGCCAGATTAGAAAAGATCTGTTTTTCAGATCCCTGGAGCAAAGAGAACTTCATGGATGAGTTACAAATCAAACTGGCTATTCCTTTGGTAGTTAAATTGGGGGAAGAGGTGGTGGGATACGCATGCCTCTGGCACCTGGATGACGAACTGGAGGTGGCCAATTTTGCAGTCTCTCCAGCTCACCGGAGAAACAGAATCGGAGAAAAAATAATGAAAAGAATCTTGTTGGAGGCAAAAGAAAGAGGGTGCAAAAGCATTATCTTAAGCGTCCGAGAATCTAACTTGGCCGCTATAAAGTTGTATACAAAATTTGGATTTGTGGAAGTGGGGCGAAGAAAAAAATATTATCGACTGCCCACTGAGGACGCCTTGACCATGCATAAAACCTTATGAATAACCTTCTGATGGCTAAAGGAGTTAAGGCGTTAGCCTTTTATTGGCCGGTATGAGAACTTCTTAATCTGTTACCTTCTTTAGTTGGAAACCATAAGCCTGCAACTATTGAACTTATGGGGTATCCGCCCATACGGACGGCATATGATCTGAATAAGGAAGTAATAATGGAATGGTTCAGGAAAGTAAAAGAGGGTTTGGTCTCCCAGAGGAAAAAAGAGATCCCTGACGGAATATGGACCAAGTGCGACAGCTGTGGAGAGATCATATACGTAAAGGAGCTGGAGAAAAACCTCTGGGTTTGCTCCAAATGCGACTACCATTTTCGCATAAAAAGCAAAGACTATATCCATCTTATTTTAGATGAGGGAAAATTGGAGGAATATGATGCGGATTTAGTCGCGTCTGATCCCTTGGAATTTAAAGATTCAAAAAAATACCCGGACCGGATTAAAGATTCACAGAAGAAGACCAATCTGAATGATGCCATCGTCACCGGAATCGGCAAAATTGACGGGAAGGGGATCAGCTTCGGGGTGATGGATTTCGGTTTCATTGGAGGGAGCATGGGGTCGGTGGTGGGTGAAAAAGTTGCTCGCACCATAGAAAGATCCATGGAAAGAAAAATCCCTTTGGTGATCGTCTCCTGCTCCGGCGGAGCCAGAATGCAGGAAGGAATTTTATCTTTAATGCAGATGGCAAAGACCTCCGCCCTTTTGGCAAGATTATATGAGATGAATATTCCTTACATTTCCGTTTTGACCAATCCCACCACCGCCGGGGTGATGGCCAGCTATGCTTCTTTAGGAGATGTGATCATCGCCGAACCTAAAGCTCTCTTGGGCTTTGCTGGTCCCCGAGTCATCCAGCAGACCATCAAACAAGAACTCCCACCCGGCTTCCAGAGCTCTGAATTTTTCTTGGAACATGGTTTTTTAGACATCATCGCCCACCGCCGGGATTTAAAAAAGACCATCTCTTTGATCCTGGAATACCTTTTGTAGTTTTCAATTTGACACTTCCCCCTTTAAGTTTTCTTCCCTAAAAAAATACCGGAGAAGAGGCAAAAATTTCTTGACTTTTTGTTCATTATAGTTTAATTGAATGTGGACAGAGGAAGGTAATCCAAGTTCGATTTTATATTTCTTGATTATTTGAATAGCTAACATTTGAACAAATGAGCACTAAAATTTATCAAAAGTTTAGACCCGGTGTTCTAAACCAAGAGCAAATCGGCTATCTAAAAAAAGACGTAATCGATAAGCTCAGTGAAGATGATGTCGATCTTTCTGCTTTTGATCTCCATTTATCTCGACACGGTTGGGAAATGAAAGGGAGTATGAAACCATCGCGCCATGAGGATGTAATCGAGATAATCGGAGAACATAGTGAAAAGCAATTAGATGAAGGTGGACCATGGAAACTTGAAACAGGTAAAACCTACATTTTTCAACTGCGAGAATATCTTACCTTACCTAAAGGGAGCGAATTCTACTGCCAAGCCACAGGTAAAAGCTCCATTGGCAGATTGGATGTGCTTGTGAGGCTGATGGCTAACAAGTGTGCCTCTTTTGATACAATAAAAAACGATAACTGCTACGAAGGGAATCTTTACTTGGAGGTTACACCGATTACTTTTCCTATCCAAATCAAAGAAGGTGAAGCCTTGGCCCAGTTGAGACTGTTTAGGGGTTCACCTGAGTGGAGTGAGCTGAAAGACAAAGAGTTGCCATTATATGGTTCAATGATTCTGAAAGAAGATGGACAGCAGAATGCAGAAACCGTGACTGACCTTACAGTAAACCTATCTCCTGATAAAAACGGCATTTTAGCATTTCGAACCAAAGAAAAGAAAGAAATAGAAGAAAACAATCTCTTCGTAGATTTGACACAGGGAGAGAATTCACACGATCCCAAAAAGTTTTGGGAGCCACAAACACCTGTAGCAAATGGAATCTTGGAGATTGAACCAGAAAGATTCTACATTCTCAGATCAAAAGAAAGATTTAGGTTACCACCGGATGTGGCTGTATATTGTCAAGCAATTTCAGAAACTTTAGGTGAATTGCGTATTCATTATGCGGGTTTCGTGCATCCAGGCTTCGGGCTCGATCAAAAGAAAGGGACACCTATTATATTCGAAGTGAGAGGTCATAATGTGAAGGTATTTTTGCGGGATGACGAGACCCTTGCCCACATCAAGTTGTATAGAATGTCAAAACCTTGCTCGCGAAAGTGTTTGAGGACAAAGAAAACCGTATATGGGGACCAAGAGTTAAAGTTATCAAAATACTTCAAGGACTGGGTTAAATGAAATCAGAAAACAGCACATTTGCTGAACTAAGTGTAAACCAAAATCTGAAAGTGGTTAAGTTTGGTGGAGACTTCGTGCCTCCTCCGGACTCCTTGAGACATTTAGAACAGATGGTTGAGGAATGCGAAGACCTATACCCCGGAATAGATATTTGGTTTAAGAAAAAGGTTATACCAGATTTGGAAGAGAAGAATCGGTCGGCACTTTTGGTCTACCATGATTCTCGTCCGATCGGAGCCGCAGTCATCCGAAAAGGTGGAGACGCTAAACTTTGCAGTCTTCGTGTAATGCCTGAAGAACAGAAAAAAGGTCTTGGGCACCTTTTAATAGCCGTAGTCGCTAATGAGGTCAGAAATATAGCAACACATATTCATTTCACCGCTCCCTCCAAACTGTGGTTTGAATTGGAGCAATTCTTTAAAAACTATGGATTTGTGAATAACGGACCTGCGGATGTTCAGTACCGTCTTTTTGATGAAGAATTATCTTGTAGCGCAAGTTTTAAGGATGTGTGGAAAGGTGTCGTTAACAAACTGCCCTCTATAATAGAGAATTTCACTTTGAATGGTAACACAGCGCACTGCGATTTAGTATTTAGCATTCGACCGGCTTTTGCTGATGCAATAATCAAAGGAAAGAAAAGGGTTGAGATTAGAAGAAGATTTTCGAGCAAATGGAAAGGTGCTTCAGCCCTCCTTTACGCTTCCTCTCCTTCAAGGCGTTTCGTTGGAGAGGCGATCATTGGCGACATCATAACAAGTTCTCCTGAAAGAATCTGGTCGGATTGGAAGGATGAACTTGGTTGCACTTTTGACGAATTTGGTTCATATTGCAACGGTGCATCGGAGGTGAGTGCTATCATATTTAAAGAAGTCAAGCCATTCAAGGACCCCATCCCCCAAATACAAATGGAACAATTAGTGCAGAAAGATTTAAAAGCCCCTCAATCTTTCTGTGAAGTGAAAAAGCAAACGATCTGGCCTACTGCATTATCCCTCAGTTGCCTTATACGTGCCAACTTGTGAAATCTATTCCTCAATACTATTCATAGGTAACCACATGAATCATATCCCGCGAAATCGGATATGAGCTGATAAACCTTTCTGGAAAAGAATTAAAGCAGGATAAATGATTTGCCGATAAAATAAACGGGATAAAACCCAACTAATTCTTTCAGTTCCGAACAGAGCGATCTTGTTGAAAGATCGCTCTGTTTTAATTTTATGATGCCATATCAATCGAAGGATTCATCTTGAAAGAATATCTAACTTCCGAGGAATGAAGACATTTCCCCCTTCTTCACTACAAAAGATAAGTTTAGGCTGGAAAATTTAATTATCCAAAAATAAAAGAACTAAATCAACCCTAACTGTAAGCTCTTGAGGCTGCCTGTGGTCCAGATAGAGGAAGAGGGTGTGCTTTTGGTAAGGGTAGAGGGGGGCTAGGAACTACCCAAAGCTACAGGGCACACCCTCGGGATGAAGTCTAACAGTATGAAGTCTAACTTGCAAAAGCAATATAAGGTCTTCCCAAAACTTGACAAGTAGCAAAATGCCGTATTTTTTAACTATAAACTCCTAATACGATTTTCCCCTTTATTTGCATTTTGAGAACGTCTTTTCATAACGCCGACCTTATTTTCCCCTCACATACAGAAGATTCAAAATTTTGTCGCTCATGTTTGAATCTTGAATTTTGAACCTTTATGTGGTCAGATCCACCAGTCCTTTTTGTATGGCGTATTTGACCAGCCTTGCTACTTCATGGATGTCTAATTTCTGCATGATGTGGGCTCGATGAGCCTCGACCGTCTTCACGCTGATGTAAAGAGATTTAGCCACCTCACGATTAGTATATCCCTCGGCAATCAGTTGCAATACCTCTCTTTCTCTATCCGTGAGAAGATCAAAGGGGGTCTCCATTTTTCCGGTCTCCATCTTCCTAAGGTAGGCGTCGACCACGGTCTTGGAGATGGTCGGACTTAAATAAGATTTATCGTTATAGACTGAGTGAATTGCCGCGACCAACTCTTCCACCGCACCTTCCTTCAGAACATAGGCACAGGCACCGGCTTGAAAAGATTGCAAAACATACTCCTCGTTTTTGTGCATGGTCAGCATCAATATCTTGGTATCAGGCAGAGCCTTCTTTATCTGTCTGGTTGCCTCCATGCCATTAAGATCGGCCATGGCCACATCCATTAAGACTATATCCGGCTTCAACTCTTCAGCTTTCTTAACGGCTTCCCGGCCATCCTTGGCTTCGCCCACCACCTGCAGATCTTTCTCTTCTTCCAAGAGCTTCATGATTCCCTGACGAAAGATCTTATGATCGTCAGCCACGAGTAATCTGATCTTGCCCATACTCTCCTCTCTTTTAATGGAATTTTTAGGTTTAGTTTTGTTCATCTATTTTACTCAAACGAATTTCAAATTGATGATTTGAAAGCTTAATTCTCTTCATAATGTTAGCACAAGAAATGTGGTTTTCCTCACACTCTCTTTTCTACTAATGGAATTTTTACGCTAAGTTTTGTTCCTCTATTTGCTTTGGAGCGAATTTCAAATTCACCATTTAAGAGCCCCACCCTCTCTTTTATGCTGAATATCCCCAATCTATCTTTTGGAAAGCTCGCCTTTTTGGTATCGAATCCAATCCCATTGTCCTCAACCGCGAGGCAGGCATTTGAATTCTCTCGAGCAAGCAAAATCGAAACCTCGGTGGCTTGGGCATGCTTGGCTACATTGGTTAAGGCTTCCTGGATTATACGATAGAATGTTGTTTCGACTTCAGAAGATAATCTGGGCTTAAAGTTTTTGGTTTTTAGGTAAATCTTAATATTTGTCCTTTTAGAGAAGTTGTCTATATACCAATTTAAGGCCGGTATCAATCCAAAGTCGTCTAACATACTGGGTCGTAAATCGGTAGTCAAATTTCTTATCTGATCTATAGTTTGACTCAAAAGATTTTCTGTATCAGTTAACCGGTTCTTCATATCCTCAAGTTTCTCCGGGTCTGGGGGCAAGTTCTTTTTGGTCATCTCCAGATTCATCTTCATGGCAAAAAGTGTCTGCCCGATCTGGTCATGCAACTCCTGCGCAATTTTCTTTCGTTCATCCTCCTGGACGTTGATCAACTGAATAGATAGTGCTTTCAAATCCCCCGAGCTTCTTCTCACCAGTTCCAAAAGCCTTGCATTCTCAATAGCCACGGCTACCTGATCCGCGATGGTCTGGGCTAATTTTATCTCCTCCTTGGTGAAGGTTTTGAAATCTTTCATTGTGCTTAAAACAAAAAAACCCACCAGTTTTTTCCCATGAACCATGGGAGAAAAGATCACCGATTTTATTCCCTCCTTTATGAAATATTCTTTTGCGAAACTTTTGTCCGAAAGATGGTAGACATTGGGAATATGAATCCATTTCCTTTTTTCGAGCATCTCTTTGGCTTGGGGAAAGTCTCGTGGATAAATTTTATATCCTAAGATGTGAGAGACCGATTCCCCATCTTTTACGTAAATGGACCTCACCTCAGCATAATCTTCTTCAGGAAAAGCCAACAAAGCGGCGCACCTATCCACCTGAAGAGCCTGGGCCGCTTCTTTTGTGGCTATCTGTAATATCCGGTCTAAATCTAAAGTCCCGGAAAGCTCCCGGCTGATTTTCATCAAAATGTTCTGTTCTTGATATTGTCTTTCTAAAGTCTTAGACTGTTCTATAATTTGAGAGTGTTTTTTCTTAAGATCTTCGATGAGCAAAGAGTTCTGGATGGCTACGGCGGTTTGATTGGATATGGTTTGAGCTAAAGAAATCTCTTCGGAGACAAAACTCCTCAACTTCTCCACGCTTGCAACCAGAAAGATACCGAATAGCTTCTTCTCCAGGATTAAGGGAATAAGAAGAACCGATTTTATTCCCACCTTACGGAAATAGCTCTGGACTGAGGCAGGTAGAGGATCAGTCTCGGCATTTCTAATTTGAAAATACCCCTTTTGCGTGAGAATTTCTTTTATTTGGGAAAAACATTCGTCTGGGGGTGTGCGCTTGTCCGGAAGAATCAAACGTGGAAGATCTTTTTTGACAAACACATGTCTTATTGCCGCCGAATCAACGCCTTCGTCAACTAATACCACCGAACAGCGATCCGCCTTCAAAGCTTTAGCCATTTTTTCTATAGCTATTTTCAGCACCTGATCTAACTTCAAGGTTCGGGACAAAGCTTTACTGGTTTCAAGAAGGAGATTTTGCTCCCGCGCCCTCTTTAGCTCGGTGACATCGCTGATGGAGACCAACACCTTCGATAAGGTTTTCTCGTAGCCCGGAGCTACAGACCATCTTACGACCACATGCTTTTTGTCGCCTTTGAGAGTTTTAGTGACGGCTTCACTTTCAAACACGGTTTTGCCTTCAGCGATGGAAATGAGTTCTTCCCTGAACGCCTCGTATGATTCTTCACTGAAAGTGTTGTTTAAATCATGCTGAAGCTTTTCTTTGCTTTTGGCTTTGAACAACTCCAGGCTGGCATTATTTACATCAATTACCTTCACCCTATTGGCGCAATTGACAACAGCTTTTGGGCGATCCTCAAAATATTTTCTTACGTCTTTGACTCCTTTAGCTGGTAAGCCATCAATGAACTTTTTTACCTCCGAGAAGTCTTCCTCCCATAGAGAAATCGGGGAGTCCTCAAAGAGAGTGCGATATCGCTCTTCGCTCTCTCGTAACGTGCCTTCCGCCCGCTTACGCTCGGTGATGTCTATGGCGAGCTCAATAGCGGCCATAAATTCGCCTTTTGCATCCCTAATCAGAGTTGCTGTATTTTCCCAATAAGCAAGTTTGCCATCTGGCATTATCACCTCTCTCTCCGCCTTATGAGATTTGCCATCTATAATCGCCTTTTTAACAGGACAGCCTTCGCAGACCTCTTCTCTTCCCTCATATACACGGTAGCATTTACCTCCCAGACCTCCGAACCTATCCTTCAAGAACTTATT
>Ga0315279_10001940_pt1 | contig 32640 bp, 39 predicted proteins | sample YL17G06_20_MG_FD_203694 | JGI IMG/M metagenome (GOLD analysis project Ga0315279, IMG submission 203694) | Sediment microbial communities from Yellowstone Lake, YNP, Wyoming, USA - YL17G06_20 | ecosystem: Environmental > Aquatic > Freshwater > Lake > Sediment | place: USA: Wyoming | collected...
AAGGCGGTACAACTCAAACTCAAATCGAAGGGACAACGGTAACAATAGGAGGCGACATCATAATAGCCATCAACGGCACAAGAATCAAAAACATGGATGATCTCTCAACTTACCTAGAAGAATACACTCTACCAAGCCAAACGATAGACGTAGTAATAGTAAGAAACAACAACACTCTAACACTGCCCCTCACGCTGGAAGCCCGGTCGCCACCATAAACTTTGCGTCCTAAGCAGTTGATCACGATGAATAGGAAGTATGATTATTATGCATACTGCAGCCATTGCCAGCGTTGGATTCTGAAAACAGCCTTAGTATCCAACAGTTTAGGTGCTCAAACGTGTCCTTACTGTCACAGTCAAGTGCGAATAGAACGACATTTTCACGACATTCCCGGAATGCCGCGTCTAGTATTTGACAAGGCGGCAGAAAATAGCGCGCGTGCCTATGGAAGAACTTGCGGAGCGATTTGGAACAGCACTGATCACATGATTCAAGGCCCATCCAAAGAACACGAGCACACGAAGGTCGAGTTTTGCGGCATAGTGATTCCGAACGAAAATGGAAAGAAATTCCCAAAGTACTACCTTCAGCCAACATTGGAAATCAAAATTCAACATTCAAAAATTGAAGAGCTGGTTGAATAAGCGAAGCTGAATTCGCGTGTTCTTTGAAACTCACTATAGAAATACGAAGCGCGCTGAATCCACTGTTTTCTAAAATGCTATTGCCACGCAAACGCGCGGTAGTGGTTGAATTTAGGTGTAATTTTGGCATAACTTTATACTCTGGGTCAAAAACGGGAGGTCAAACAAAGAAATACAATTGCGCCGGAGCCGTGAAAACCATAAAAGTGAACTACAAAAAGCTATAAGACCGCATAATACAACAAGAGAGGCTATTGCATGAGACATATGGACAAACTGGAGGCTTGTTGCAGGTATTGCAAGGAATCTCGCGGCAGCCAATGCGCATAACAATTGAATCAACGGCTAGCGGATTTGCAACGCGAAAATCGTTCAGATCAACGTGTCAATCAACCTAGGAGTGTTACGGCAGTTGACAGTCACAAATGCTCATCAAGCTGAGGACATGATTTCCACTCATGTAAGAACTCGGTGCTTGCATTCAGCTGGGATTGCCACTGGTTAGTGTTCCTCAAGAACCAGAACAGGAGCAAGCGGCCCAGAGCACTGCTGGTTCAGCACGTAATTTGGGAATCGCATTTTCTGGGGTTTATTTAACAGCCTTAAGCATTTTCTGTATACACTTCAGTGTGACTCCAGGACCCGAATTTCTCGTTGTATGTTTCATGATATATGCTGCATATGCAAGGTGGACTCGGCGTTTTGTAAAAGATTGGGCGCCCTTTATTGCATTGTTTCTGGCTTTCGAAGCCATGCGCGGAATTCCTTATAGCATATTGGGGACAGTGCATGTTGCTGAACTAGCAAGCGGAGAATCGCAATTATTCGGCTCAATTCCGACTCTTGTGCTTCAGCAGTTTTACAGAAGCGCTGTTCTTGACTATGTTGGAGCCATTTTTTACTCCTTGCACTTCATAGTTCCTACAGTGTTTGGTTTCATATTGTGGAGGTATTCTCCCAAAAACTACTGGAAATACATATGCGCCTTTCTGGTGTGCTCCTATGCTGCATTAATAACGGCCCTGGTGTATCCGTCTGCGCCCCCATGGTTCGGGGTGAACGCAACACGAATCCTTTTCCAAGTAGACCACGAAATAGGTGTACCTGTTTACCGCGTCATCTTCGACTTTATTCAGTCTAACCCATTTGCAGCGTTTCCAAGCCTTCATGCCGCGTATCCTTGGTTAATCTCACTGACCGCAATCAAAATCAAGCGAATCAAAGCACTGCCCATCCTCGTGCTTCCGATAGGAGTATGGTTCAGCGCAGTTTACCTGGGCGAGCACTACATCATCGACATCATCGGCGGAGTCGCTTATTCAACCTGCGCTTTCCTTTTAGCAGAGAAGCTAGCTTCGCGGTTTTCCCTAAACAAAGCCGAAAACTGGCTTAAAAACCGCTTCAGATCCTGAGTTGAGACTCCAATCTGAGAATAGCTTTTACACTTCAGGCCTGAACCTTAGCAGTGACCATGTCTTCACGTTGTCTCTGTCAAAGCCAACGTGCGCACATGTTTCGATCAGGGAACGAATTGGGGTCAATTCTGAAAAACGGTTTAATAAGTGTATGATCTGCTGTCTGCATAGTGAAGTGAAAACGTGAAGAAAAGCTTGAAGATGGCTACTGTAGCTGTGGTGGCACTTTTGGCATTAGGCGCTGTCGCCTTCGTGTACGCAAGTTCGCTGAGCGGTTTCAACGCTAATAATACTGACGAACAGAAGCAGATGGACATGCAGAACATGCGAAGCTTTTTCATGATGGATAACGTTACTTTGCCAGACAACGTTACGATGCCATGTCATATGAGGCGCATGCCGCAAATGCAGGCAAACGGTCTGCAGTTGGGCAGAAATTTCCTGGAGAACGCTACGATTTCGACGGTTCAGGGAACAGTCGTTTCACAGTCTAAAGATATGCTAATCTTGAACACTGACGCGGGCCAGGTTCGGGTTTTGCTGCCCAAAGAATGGAGCGTGAACAACGACATAATAGGTAGAGGCGAACTATTCAACAGCACGTTTGCAGGTGCAGGCCAAAACGTGACCATTAAAGTGCTGGAAAGCGACGTGTTCAGCAACGCGAGCTTTAGCATCAACGTCATGATAGGCTACGAAGCAATCAACGCAACATATACACACGCTTACGCCGTGCTACCCTTCAACATAACACCCCACAGCTAAACATCCTTTTTTTTGTCACGGCACGGTAGGAATATCAAATGCCAAAATGTCCAAACTGCAAAGAAGAAATCGCAGAAGAAGACAAGTTCTGCAAAAACTGCGGAACGAAGCTTATCGGACTATCTGAAAGTCAAGCCGATGCTGAGCCCCCATCGGAGGAAGAGGTTAAGAGCGCAGTAACTAGAAGACTTGATGGGATAAAGAATAGAGATGAAGGCGCAATTAGCGCACTTATGGATGCGCGTTACACCAAATTCGATGACTGGCCCCCTTTTGGAAGACAAGAGGCTGCGGAAGCCCTGAAAAACGAGTTCGGCGCCTTCAAGGTTCTCTCAAACTACAGTTACGAGTTGAAGGATTTCGAAACAAATGCTCTTGGAAACACAGCTGTCGCCACTTATCTTATACACTATCAGGGAGTGATGCGGGACAAGCCATTCGACGTGACCTCCCGCGTGACATCCATCCTCAGAAAAGAGGACTCAGGATGGAAAGTGATCCACGAACACTTCTCAAGGTTCCCAGAAGAGACAAACCAGCAACCTATTGCATCTCCATCGCCTCAAACGACATCGTCCACATCACAGCCGTCGTATCAACCAGCAAGAAATGAGACCAGACGGTTTGCCACTCTAGGATTCATCAGTGCCATTGTTAGTTTGTTTATGATGCCTGAGATATTTGGTTCAGCCGCAATAATCCTTGGGGCATACACTTGGCGAAGGGAACGTGAAGGCACACGAAACCTCGGGATAATCGTCTTGATTGCTGGGATCACATGCTTGCTTGTAGGGCTATACTTCACATCACTATTCACACTCGGAGATCTCTTCCCATCCTAGAATCTCAACACGCGCCGCTACCGCAGCCCCTACTTGCACTTCCACAGAACCTCAAACCCAAATTCGACACAAACCAGCAACACACAAAGATCACAACAACACAAAACCAATATGGCAAACCATCGTTCTTTGAAACACACCGCGCTTCAAGCTGAAACCCAAAAAACCAGCGAAAAACAGCCCTTCACCCATAGTGGTTCCAAAAAAAACAGCAAAGGAATTCCCAAAGTACTACCTTCAGCCAACATGAGAAAGCGCGTTTCAAACATGCACGAATCTACACGCAGGTTCAACGTGGCAAGCCCAAAGAACGCCAAAGAACACTATCAGTATACGAGAGACAGTCATTGTGCTCTCAGCAAGAGAAGAGCTAATCCGACCGCTGAGGTCTGATCCCCAACGTTTCAGCCACAATCAAGTAGAAGCTCGCCAACCCTTTCCAGGCACCCCACCTCTCAGCAATCCTACGTGCCTCCTCGCCACTGATCATCCTGCCGCTACCGTAGAAATGCGACATGACCCTCCTCAAACCCAAATCGTCAGCAGGCACAACGTCAAGCCTACGCATACCCCTAACCATAGTAAGCTCCGCCGTCCAAACACCAATCCCCCTAACCTCATCAAGCTCACCAATGATTCTATTAGCATCATCATAAGCCCCAACTCGTTCCAAATCCAACACCCCATCAGCAACCATCCTTGACACGTTTCGGACGTACTCCGACTTCCTCTCACTCAGACCGCACGCACGAAGCTGACTAACAGTTGCAGAAGCCAGCCTCGCCGGAGTCGGATAAACATAAAAAACCTCACCACTCACCCTCAGAGCGTCACCAAAAGCCCCAATCACCTTCCCCTCCAAAACATGCGCCACATTCAACGAAATCTGCTGCTCCACAATCGAATCAATCAAAGCCTCAAAAACCGTAGCCGTCGTAGGACTCCTCAGACCCCAGAGCCTACTTGTCACCTTCGCCATGACAACGTCGCCCCTCACACCTTCATAAAACGGTTTAAGATCAAAGTCCAAATTGAAAAGAGAACAGACAATCTCTCCGACTTTATCCCTGTCATCACGGGTAATCTCCCTGTCAGAGTTCATCTCAACCAGCAATTCAGGCTCTTCCACGCTGCCTGAAGCTTCCACCATTATGAGGACCAGCTTGCCGCCAATTCTAATAACTTGCCAGAACCTTCCATTTTCATATCTGCGAATCTGCCTATCCCCGCCAGAAAAGACCAAAGCACTCAAACCAAAATCAAAAGGAGGAACCGCCTTCACCGCCAGCCTCATGCCAAGACCTCCAGCAATAGTCACCTCGCCTTGATCGAAACATCTCCAACGAAAAAGCGCCTAGTCCCACCATCATTAAGCTTCAAAACCAACGCACCCTCATGATCAACATCCAAGGCCAAACCATTAAACCTCGCATCCCCACAGGCAACTTCCACTTCGCGACCCAAGAAAACCGCGCACCGCTTCCACTCATCCAACAACCCAGAAAAGCCACCAGCAACAAGATCGTACTTTTTCTCCAAGCATTCAAGCAACGCCGTAAATAACTCCTCAAGTCTGACATTGTGCCCGACCTCTTTTCTCAACGAAGTAGCAAGCTCCCTCAACGATTCCGGCAAGACTCTAACTCCAAAGTTAGCGTTAATGCCAATACCGACTATAGCAAAATTCACTTTCTCGCCAGTCGTGCTTATCTCCGTCAGAACCCCGCAGATTTTCCTTCCATTCACCATCACGTCATTAGGCCACCTAGTTTCAACCTTCAAATCATACAACCTCTCCAATGTTTCAGCCACAGCCACACTCGCCACAAACACAAGCCTAACTGCTTCACCAGCACTGAACATAGGTTTCAGCACAACCGAAAACCACAACCCACCAGCCGGAGAAACCCACTCACGCCCCCGCCTTCCACGACCACGCTTCTGTGTGTCAGCAATCACAACCGTTCCTTCACTAGCGCCGTATCCCGCCAGTTCCTTAGCGTAGTTACTCGTCGAGTCCACCTCCCGCAGGAAAACAAGCTTCCTTCCGAAACGCTTCGTGCGCAAGCCGTCCTGAAGCCTGCTTGCATTCATCTTCGATAACATGCCTTTCAGCTCTCTCACTTCTTCAAAGTAGGTAGCGTGCTCCAGCATGGAAAAAGCGAGCTATTTCATTACCAGTTCTAATAGAACGCCGCGAGTGCTTTTCGGGTGAACGAAGGCGATTTTCTTTCCTTCCGCACCAACCTTCGGCTTCTCATCAATCAGCGTCACACCATTTTTCTTGAACTCCTCAAGCGTCGCCTCAATATCGTTAACTTTCGCTGCAACGTGGTGGATACCTTCACCGCGACTTTCAAGAAACTTTGCAATTGTGCTATCCTTGTCAAGCGGTTCCAGCAACTCGATGCTGGTCTGGCCACCTGTAGAAAACAACGCCACTCGGACCTTTCGCTCAGCCAAAACATGAACGCCCTCAAGCTTGAAACCTAAAACATCGCCATAAACCTTGATGGCCTCATCCAAATTCCTCACTGCTATGCCCACATGATCCATGCCAACAAACATCAAGCTTCAACTCCATCACAGAACGTTATGGGCAATGTGAATACATCATAAAAAAGCTTTCTAACCATGTGCATCCTGCCCATTTTCCCTTAAATATCGCAGAAGAGACCAATAACTCAAGAGTCGTGGCTCTCAACGAGCGGGCAGGAATGAGCCTGGCAAAAGTGAAAAAGAGGAAATGCATGGATCATCTAGCTATGGAGTGCCCTACGCCAGACGAACCTCATGTCTTCACAAAGACAGATAAGCCGAAGAGCATTAAGCAAATGAATTAAACTGTCAAGGAATGTGCAAACATGGAAAAAAGCATGAAAAGAACACATGCCACCAAGCTTTCGACGCAGCCAGCAAAGCTCAGTGATCTGATTGAGTTTCAGGAAGCATCAGTAGTAAGCCGAACCCTAATTGACAAGAAGGCGGGCACCGTAACCTTGTTCGCGTTCGATAAGCAAGAACGACTGAGCGAACACACCGCACCATATGATGCGTTAGTCGAGATCATCGATGGCGAAGCAGAAATAACCATCTCAGGCAGGGCACACCACTTGAAAGCAGGAGAAATGATCATAATACCAGCCAACCACCCGCACAGTTTGAAGGCCACAGAAAAGTTCAAGATGCTCCTAACGATGATCCGGTCCTAGACACGCCGCTTTCATCGCCTATCTACTACGTCAATGAAGTTCTTCAGAATCTGGCTTCCATGCTCAGTGTCATTCACTTCAGGATGAAACTGAACACCATAAAACGGCTTCTTCACATGCTTTACTGCCTGAATCCTACAGTTATCAGACAATGCCAGGATTCTGAAGTCCGGTACATCCTTCACTTCATCGTTGTGTGACTCCCAAACCAAGAACTCTCTAGGCAATCCCTTGAAAAGGTCATCCTCCTCGATGATTTTCAATCTTGAAATGCCAAATTCTGGAACTTCAGCAGGTCCAGCTTTCCCCCCGAAGTGGATGGCCATCAACTGCATGCCAACACACTCACCAAGAATGGGACCATTGAAATGCTCAAAATAGTCAACACAGTTGCCCAGTTTTGGACACTCCCAAGCGACGCGGGGAGCCCCTCCACTTAGTATTAAGGCGTCAGCATCAACCTCGTTTACAGGCGTGGTATTAGGGATAATCTTCGTAACGCATCCAAGCTCCCTCACGACTCGCCAGATCCTATGGGTCCATTGACCTCCATTGTCGACAACGTAAACCTTGATGGGCTCACTCATATTCAATCGTCCCCGGCGGCTTGTTCGTAATGTCAAATACTACCCTGCTGACGTCGTCCTTCAGCGTGTTGGTGATCCTGACTGAAATTCTCTCCAGCACTTCATGCGGAATCTTGGAGTAAGCAGCACTCATCCCATCTAAACTCTCAACGGCGCGAACCACAACAACGTACCCGTAAACTCTCACATCACCGTGAACGCCGACAGCTTTGCATGGCAACAAAACCGCGAAGTACTGCCAAGGTAGACTCATCCTGCCACTTGCCGTAGCCTTTTCAATTTCTTCCTCCACTATGGCGCAAGCCTCGCAGACGATCATTGCACTCTCAGGCGTTGCTTCACCGATAATCCTCACAGCCAGACCAGGTCCTGGAAATGGTTGACGCTCATAAAGCTCCGCAGGCAAACCCAACGCGCGGCCGACAACTCGAACTTCATCCTTGTAAAGATCTCTTAGGGGCTCGACAATCTCAAACTCAATTTTCTCAGGCAAGCCTCCAACGTTGTGATGAGACTTGATCCTGTCTCTCAACCCGCCTCCACTCTCTATCCAGTCCGGCGCAATGGTTCCCTGAACAAGGTATTTCGCATCTTCCTTCCTGGCGACTTCCTCAAAAATCCTAATGAACAATTCGCCAATGATCTTGCGTTTTTGTTCTGGATCAAATATCCCTCTCAGCTTCTGATAAAATCGTTCCTTGGCATCAACAACAAGAACGTTAACGCCAAGTTTTCTCAGTAATCTTTCGTTATTCACTATTTCATTCTTCCTCATATAACCAGTGTCAACCAGAACACATAGAAGATTCTCACCAATGGCCCTCTGCACCAAAATCGCAGCTGTAGTGGAGTCAACGCCGCCAGAAACGCCAACTATAGCCTTACCTCTTATCCTGTCTTTCAATTTGCTGGCGGATTCGTCAATGAACTTTTCGGCGTCGAACATGAACTCCACAACCTACAGAGTCAATACGGGATATAAAAATCTTGTAAGACAATTCGCACGCTAGGATCTTCACTGCATTGACAAACATGGTGATCGGGCTGGACGTTAGAAAAACTATAAAACATAGGTCATAGCCTAAATTAATCTTCAAAAATAGGTGAAACTGATGGAAAAGTTTACTCACGACGTCGTTATCGTTGGAGCTGGTCTCACGGGGCTCAGGGCTGCAGTCGCGGCTGCTGAGGTCAACAGCAAGCTGGACATAGCAGTGCTTTCTAAGCATCACCCCTTGCGTTCACACTCCGTTTGTGCCCAAGGCGGAACGGGGGCTGTGACGAACGAAAAGGACTCGTTCGATCTGCATGCTTATGACACTGTGAAAGGCGCTGATTTCCTTGCGGATCAGGACGTTGTGGAATTCTTTGTCAGACAAGTGCCTAGAGAGATAATTCTCACCGAGCATTGGGGCTGTCCATGGAGCCGCACGGCCGAAGGCAAGATAAACCAGCGGCCATTTGGAGGACACACTTATCCAAGAGCATGCTTTGCCGCTGACATGACAGGCTTCCACGAGATGCATGCAGTCTATGGCAAAGCAATAACTTATGGTAACGTGAAATTCTATGATGAATGGTTTGCCACGTCAATCATAACCGAAGGCAAGACTGCAGTGGGATTGACAGGAATAGAAATGAAAACGGGCAAAATGCAGGCTATCCGCGCGAAATCTATCGTGGTCGCTACAGGAGGTCACGAACGCATATACGAATTCACGACTTTTTCACACTCAACTACAGGCGACGGAATGGCAATGGCCTATAGGGTCGGCGCGCCACTGGAAGACATGGAGTTCGTCCAGTTCCACCCAACGGGCTTGGTACCTTCAGGCGTGCTCATAACTGAAGGAGCACGAGGAGAAGGAGGATATCTCATTAACGCCAATGGCGAACGTTTCATGAAAAAATACGCGCCGGAAAAAATGGAACTAGGCCCCCGAGACGTCGTCTCCAGAGCAGAACAAACTGAAATCAACGAGGGAAGAGGCTTACAAGGACCCTACGGACCCTACATTGGTCTAGACTTACGGCACTTGGGCGAGGAGAAAATAGATGAGAGACTACCACTCATCCGAGACGTTGCCATAAAGCTTGGCGGAGTAGATCCCGTCAAAGAGGTCATACCGATCAGGCCCGCGGCTCACTATTCGATGGGGGGCATCAAAGCCAACGTTAGGGCTGAAACTCCGATTGCAGGGCTGTACGCGGCAGGAGAATGTTCATGCATCAGCGTGCACGGTGCAAACAGGCTTGGTACAAACTCGACGGCGGACTGCTTGGTTTTCGGAGCAGTCGCAGGAGAGGAAGCTGCCAAACACGCGTCGTCCGCTAGCTTGCGGGAGATCCCGAACGATAAGCTTCTTGCGGAAGAGAACAGAATCTCCGAGTTGATCAAAAGAGAGGGCCCAGAGAGAGTTTCAGTCATCAGAGACGAAATGAGACGCGTGATGAATGATAAGGCTTGGATCTATAGAAAGGGCGACCAGCTTGAAAGCGCTTTGAAAGAGATAAGAGCTCTCAGGGAGAGGTTCAAGAATGCGAGAGTCGAGGACAAGGGCCAGCCTTTCAACACGGGATTGTTCAACGTGTTGCAGCTTGATTTTAGTTTGGAGCTTGCTGAAGTTACGGTTGCCTGTGCACTTCCGAGGGCAGAGTCACGTGGAGCTCATTCGAGGGTTGATTTTCCGAAACGTGATGATCAGAACTGGTTGAAGCACACTTTGGCCTACTACGCTAGGGAAGCACCGAGGCTCGAGTACATGCCGGTTACAATTACGAGGTGGCCGCCAGTGGCCAGGACTTATTAGGAGGATGAATATTGTGAGCACGAAAGTTGAGAAGGTTGTCGAGTTCAAGATAAGCAGGTACAATCCAGAAAGCAAGAAGAGCTACCTGTCCACGTACAAGGTGCCAATCCGCAAAGGAACGACCGTGCTTGACGCTCTGCTATATATCAAAGACAATTTTGACGGGACATTGACGTTTAGACATTCGTGCAGGATGGGAATCTGCGGAAGCTGTGCGGTTAACATCAACGGTCAGCCTATGCTGGCCTGTTACACGCAGGTGCTGCATCTTGACGCTGATGTGTTTGCAATTGAACCAATTGCGAACTTGCCTATGATAAAGGATTTGGTAGTGGACATCGAGCCATTTTTCGATCAGTACAAGAAGATAAGGACTATTCTCATCAAACCTGAGGAAGAGTTCAAGAAGACCAGCGAATTTGTTCAGTTGCCGGCTGAGCTTAAAAAGTTCTGGGACTTGACGCTTTGCATAAAATGTTCAATTTGCCATTCAGCCTGTCCAGCCGCGATCGACGAGAGGTTCCTTGGACCTGCAAGCCTAACCGCTAACTACAGGTTCGTCGCGGACTCACGAGACCAGGGTTGCCCTGGGCGACTCAAGCCGATGACTGACAACATCTGGCTCTGTACGCAATGCAATTCCTGTACGCTGTTCTGTCCGAAGCTTGTTGGCTGTGCAAACGCCATCGTCGATGACCATAGCTTGCTTGTGGAAGCTGGTAACCTTCCAAAAACAGTCATAGACGTGCTTGAAAGAGTCTACAAGTACCGGAACCCAATGGGCACACATCAAAGCAAACGTATGGAATGGGCAAAAGACCTGAACGTCAAGACATACCCAACAACGACGAAGGCTGACGTGCTGTTTTTCGTCTGCTGTTCTGACGTTTATGATTTGAGAAACCAAGAAGTCGCAAGAAACATGGTGCAAATGCTCAATGATCTCGACGTAGACTTCGCCACGCTTGGAATTGAGGAATGGTGCTGCGGTGACCACATGTTGCGCCTGGGCGAAAAAGGCTTGTTCGAAGAGCTTGCTACGCATAACATTGAAATGTTCAGGAAGCTAAATGCAAACAAGGTTGTGACGCTGTCGCCACACTGTTACAACACTTTCAAGAACGACAAACCATACAGCGATGAGAAACTCAGCGTCCAACATTACACGCAGTTTTTGGCAGACGCCATTAAGCAGGGCAAGATTAAGCCCGCAAAATCCGTCAAGAAGAGAGTTGCCTACCATGATCCATGTTTCCTTGGCAAACGTAACGAAGTGTACGATGCACCGAGACAGATCTTGAAGGCGATACCGGGCTTGCAGCTCGTGGAAATGAGAAGGACAAGACAGAGTAGCTTCTGCTGCGGTGGTGGTGCAGGAAGAGTTTGGACAGAGGAGGCGCAGCCTGAGAAGAGGCCTTGCGTCAGCAGAGTGAAAGAAGCTTTGGATTTAGGCGTTGACACGATTGCCGTTGCTTGCCCGTTTTGCGTTACAACATTAGAAGACGCTGTAAAAGTGCTTGACGTAGAAAACAAGATTGCCGTAAAAGACGTTCTTGAACTCTTGAAAGAGTCTCTCTAGCTCGTTCTTTCATGGTTCTATCTCTTTTCCAGTTCATATAGACGCAATTTTGGCACATGTGTTCATCCCACGTCTGCGCACGTGCAGTTTTCAAGTCTTTAAGGGATAAATTAATATTAATCACTCAAACTTTGGTTTCAGCAAGCACGGAGGATAGCATGTTGTTTGGTTACGCCGGCCGCGTACTTCACGTAGATTTGTCATCAGGAAAGACTCACGTCCAACCTTTGAATGAAGACTACGCGAAAAAATACATTGGCGGAATAGGTCTAGGCATCCGCATGTGGCTGGACCATTCGAAGGCTGGCGTGGATCCGTTCAGTCCTGAGAACCCGCTGATTCTGGTTACGGGGCCGATTGCTGGCACTATGTGGCCCACGGGCGGGAACGGTCATGCGTTTGTTTCGAAGTCCCCTCAAAGCTTCGGAGTTGGTGAAGCCAAGGCGCATGGTTCTTTTGGCACGGAGTTGAAGAGGGCTGGCTATGATGCAATCATTTTCAAGGGCAAGGCTGAGAAGCCAGTTTATGCATGGATTGATGATGACGCAGTTCAGCTTCTGGATGCTTCGCAGTTGATGGGCAAGTCACCTGCTGAGACGGAAGATGCTATTAGGGAGGAATTGGGCGACTATTACATCCGCGTTGCTTCCATAGGTGTCGCAGGAGAGAAACTCTCACGTCTTGCATGCATCATGAATGACAAGACTAGAGCCTGTGGCAGAACAGGTTTAGGCGCCGTTATGGGGTCGAAGAATCTTAAAGCGATCGCTGTCCGTGGAACGCGTGACATTACCGTTGCGAAGCCAGACGAGTTCATGGAATATGTCAAAGAGTTCCACGAGAGAATGAAGGGACCTGCTGCGCAGAAATATAGGACGCTGGGCACGCCTGAAAACGTTCTGGTGCACAATTCGCTGTCATGCATGCCGACGAGGAATTACAACAACTCGCGTTTTGAAGGCGCAGAGAAGGTCAGCGGAGAAGTTCTTAACGACAAGTTTGTCGCGAAGATAATTGGGTGCAGTTCTTGCGCGATGCGTTGTGAACACATGTGCGTTGTCGCGGAAGGCCCGTACAAGAATACGATGACGCGGATGGAATACGAGACACTTTGGGCTCTTGGACCTTACTGTGGCGTGGATAGGCTTGACGCGATCATTAAGGGTATGGCGTTGGCGAATTACTATGGAGTGGATGCGATCAGCGCAGGCGTCACTGCAGGCTTTGCTATGGATTGTTTCGAGAGGGGTTTGCTGACGCGGGAGCAGCTTGACGGGATAGATGCAAAGTTTGGAAATGCTGAGGCGATGGTTCAGCTTGTTGAGAAGATCGGTAAGCGTGAAGGCGCTGGCGAGTTGCTTGCTGATGGTGTGAAAGTGGCTGCTGAAAAGATAGGCAACGGTGCGGACAAGCTGGCTTTGCATATCAAGGGCGTTGAGGTTACGGGCTATGATCTCAGATGCTTGAAGACAGCTGCCTTGGGCTTTGCGGTTTCGTTCCGTGGCGCTGATCACAATAGGCATGGTGCCTACGCGTTTGACGTGAAAGGAAAAGTCAACCGCCTTATCGCTGAAAAGGGCAGGGGAAAAATGGTCAAGGACATGGAGGACGTTTACAACCTCATCGACTCTTTCGTTGTCTGCAAGTTCTCCAGAGGCACGTATTACAAGGAGCTGCCTGACATGGCTAAACTTTACACTTTGGTGACGGGGATTGAGATAACGCCTGAACAGCTCAGGCTCTGTGGTGAGAGGATACAGAATGCTGCAAGGCTGTTCAACATCAGAGAAGGCTTAGGTAGAAAGGATGACAATCTGCCATGGAAGGTTATGCATGAGCCGATTCCAGACGAAGGTCCGTCTAAAGGAGCGATGGTTACGCAGGCGGAGCTGGATTTGCTTCTTGATGATTATTATGAGGCTAGAGGCTGGACAAAGCAGGGTTTGCCAACGGTGGCGAAGCTGAAGGAGCTTGGCATGGACGATCTGATTAGTTTGGCTGAAAAGAAGGAGGCTTAGAAGATGGTGAAGATCCACGAGAGGAAATTCGTCTCAGCAGACCCGGACAAGTGTGTAGGATGCCAAGTTTGTGAGTACATTTGCTCGTATACGAACGATAAGGCGTTCAACCCTTTGAAGTCTCGAATAAGAGTAGTTAGGATTAATCAGCTCGTGAATTTGCCTGTCACCTGCAGGCTCTGCGAGAGCCCGCCTTGTGTTGCCGCGTGCCCAAGAGATTCTTTGACTCAGTCTGAGGAAACTGGACTGATAAGCGTTGACAAGGACAAGTGTAACGGCTGCGGATGGTGTATTGAGGCTTGTGATTATGGAGCCATCATGCTGCACCCTGAAGACAAGGTGGTCTACGTCTGCGATTTGTGCAAGGACAAAGGCGAGCCGCAATGCATTAAGTGGTGTCCGGAAGAGGCTTTGGATCTGGTCACAAGCGACGTGTTGGCGCAGAAGGCAAGAATAACGGCTGTGAAGAAGCTTTTCCAAGAGGCCATGAAGCCCAAATAGCGGTCTTCCTCAAAGTGCGTGGCAGCTAAGCTGGAGAGACAGCAGAGTGTGCCCTTGTTGGGTTTCTGTTTCAGATTGAGCATGCGCGTATAGTGAGGTTTTCTTTGAAGTGCTCTTTGGGTGCGCGTGTTCGCGCGCCTTCCGAGAGTCCTCTTCTCGCTGGGCGGGGTCAGTACCGCTTTTCGCATTTTCATAGTGAGTTTCAAAGAAACCGCGAACACAGACTCGCTCATTCAACCAGCTCTTCAATTTTCCCATGTTGAAACGCGTTTTCTGATGTTGGCTGAAGGTAGTACTTTGGGAATTTCTTTCCATTTCCGTTTGGAATCACTATGCCGCAAAACTCGACCTCCGCGTGCTCGTGTTCCGTGGATGGGCCTTGAATCACGTGATCAGTGCTGTTCCAAATCGCTCCGCCGGGTTGCGGTTCGTTAGGGTCGTATATTGACAGTGTTCTTTGGGCGTTCTTTCGGCTTGCCACGTTGAACCTGCGTGTAGATTCGTGTATGTTTGAAATACGCTTTCTCATGTTGGCTGAAGGTAGTACTTTGGGAATTTTCTTTGCTGTTTTGTTTGGAATCACTATGCGAGTTGCGGCAGCTGCTTGTTGGGCGCGCGACGCTCTTGAGGTTTCGCAAAACTCGGGGTTCAACGCAGCAGTCGTTTATGGTGTTGAATTGATCTGAAGCGTTTTGCAATCTGGGAGAAGGTGATAGTAGCATTAGCGCGCGTTAAGAAATGATTGGCATGTGCTCAATTTTGGCTAGCCTTTGCTTCTGTGGTGCTGTTTGGTTCCGCCATTGTGGTTTCTTGTTCGGGTGCTGAGTGAAGCTATTTGTAGAGCATTGCGAAGGTTCCGATGGTTGTGGAGCTTATGATAAGTGTGACTCCTAGGCTTGTTAGTGGGTCTCCTGATGCTACGATGAGTCCGGATGTCCAGGCTAAAGCGAGGGGTATGAGTCCTATTTTGCCTGCTATTTTGCGTGTGCAGAGGGTTGTGGAAGCGATCAGGCGAGCATGGCTGAGGTTAGTAGCAAAGGTGTTGTTGACATGCTTGTGGCTTGTAGTAACGTGTTGGAGTTGACTTCGAAATGGATGAACAGCCCGCCGAAGAAGCTGAGGATTAGTATTAGTTGGTGGCGAAGAATTCTCTGTTTGTTATTAGGTATCAATCCTCGCAGTCCGTTTAGTGGGGTTTGACTGTAGTAGGGGGATTTGGGTATGGGCAATTTTCTTTGTAGCCAACCGTCTGTCAGCTGGTTCTGGGCTGTCTGAGATTGGCTCGAATTTTGAGTTTGGGCTAAAGTCTGGATATCGTCATAGAGTTTGAGGCCTTTTTCTGAGAGTGCGTAGTAGAAGGTGTCTCTGACCTGAAATTCGAGTACGTAGCCCATTTTGAGGAATGATTTCAGCACGTGCCCAGTGTGGGTATTGGATAGGCTTGCTTTTTCTGCTATCTCTTTTCTGTTCAGGGGTTTTCTGTCTGTGGCCATTGCTTTTATGGCTTGGACAGTGGCTGAGGAATTTGCGCGCGCGCCTCAAGTCGAGAGTAGCAACCAAGGCTGTCGAGAGTACACCCATGACAACAACAGAAATGTAAGGCGTTCCGAATCTTGAGGATACTTTTGCTATTGATTTTGGCAACTGACCGTTCCTAGCCATCGCAAATGCAACTCTTGACGAGCCAATAAGATTGGTTAAGAGAACGCTTGCCGTAGCAATCAAAGCCCCAAGAGAAACAGCGGCAACTATCGTGAAATTCCCCATCACTTTCGCCGCTTCTGCAATTGGAGAACCCGATTGTGCAAGGATTTGGAAGTTTTGCAGACCAGTTGCGGTAAGTCCCGTCAAAACATAGATTATCACAGAAACGACCAACGCAATCAAAACCGCCAATGGCAGATTCCTTTCTGGATTCTTCACTTCTTCGCCAAGTGTCGCTATTCTTCCAAAACCGAGATATGCGAAAAAAATGAAACCCGCACCTTGAAGAATCCCGAACGAACCGTTTGGACTAAACTGAGAGAAATTCTGCGGGTGAATTTGAAAAATCCCAAATCCGATGAACAAACAAAGGATAGCAATTTTGATGATGACTAAGACATTATTGACGGTAGTAGATTGTTTTGTCCCGACAAGGTTCAACCCCGTCAATGCCAATGCCGCTACGACTGCAATAGTCTTTAGAGGAAATATCGGAAAAACAGCAACAAAATAGCTTGCAAATCCTAAACTGATAGCGGCTCCCGCCACTATTTGTGCAAAAAGCCACAGGAAACCAACCAAGAAACCCGCAAAAGGAGAAATCAACTCGAAAGCATACTCGTATGCACCACCTTCCTTAGGAATTGCTGAACCTAATTCAGCGAAACTGAAAGCGGTGAAAGAGGCAACTATTCCAGCGATAATTATGGAAATGATGATTGCTGGTCCAGCATAACCTATTGCTACACCTAAGACAACAAAAATCCCAGCACCAATTATTGCTCCGATACCGACTGACGTGACATCCAGAAGATTTAGGGTTCTTTTGAGTCCCACGATTCATCGCAACTTGTATTGATGCTGTGGGGTTAATTGATTTTCTTATATTAACTATGCAAGATACTTCGAAACACGGAAGGCACAATATGGACTGCAACAGTCTTCTGTCAATTTTTTTAAGCCAGTTTTGGTTTTGCGGAAAAGTTATAGCCGAATCCTGTTAATCGGATTTAGTTGGGAAGGTCAACATTGGAAGAAAAGCAGAGAGGTATAACCAGAAATCCCGATAGCGGTATTGAATTGCTGAAAATTCAGATTTTCTCGGAACGTGCCCATTCAAGATTGACCACACAGGTCACTAACTCATACGCCATTTTCATAGGATTCGTTGCGTTTTTCTACACGCTTTTCTATGAAAACGTGCTTCCTCTATTGGGGTTTACTATTGGCTTAACAGTATTTCTGGCAGGCACGGTTTATGAGACGTACCACGTTCGTCAAGTCTTCAAAAGAGACGTCAAGAAGATTTCAGATATGATAAAAACAGTCAAAGAAGGAAAAGAATTGCCCAGACTCGAAGACTTGGTAAGTTAACGAAAACAAAAAGAATTTCTGGGCTGAAAAGTGCAGAAAAGTTATAGCAAATCAAATTGATTGACTAGAATACGTGTGACATTGTTTGACTCATCATTGGGGTTACGTAAGTGCAATTGCATCAGCAGTCTTGTTTGGGATAAGCTCAACTATGAACAAGATAACATTGGAGAACGTTCATCCTACTGTTATCGCTGGAATGATTTACTTCATAGGCGGGGTTTTTCTGTTTGCGATTCATTTTTCTCCACTTTCCAAGAAGATTCTCGCTTTGTTTGAAAGCCCAGAAATCGAAACCAAGATAATAGCGAAAGACTTTAGGGTTCTGGCTTTCGTCATTCTTTGTGGCTCAGTAGTTGCACCGTTGTTACTCTTGAATGGTCTGAATCAAACTACGGCAATTAACACATCTCTGCTCCTTAACGCAGAATCTCTTTTTACTGCTATGATAGCGTTCGTGTTTCTCAACGAACGGGGAACTAAAAAAGAGTATTTGGGCATTGCCCTGTTACTAATCGGAGTCGTGTTCGTGACCACAAACGGAGAATTCCAGAAACTTACACTAGCAGAAAACATTGCTGGCAATCTACTGATAGTGGGGGCTTGCTTGTTTTGGGGATTCGACAATAACCTAAGCAGATTCTTGAGCAAAAAGCGGGACATAATACTGATAACTGGACTGAAATGCTTCATTGGTGGTATAGCTCTACTGGTGATTGCTTTCGTCATTGGCGTTCCGTTCAGTATTCCTCTCATCTCTATACCTTATCTGTTGTCTGTTGGAGCGTTCAGCATAGCATTTTCAATCCTACTATTTCTCTTTGCATTGAGGAAAATTGGTTCAATGCGAACGGGAGTAATCTATTCCATGTCTTCGCTCTTTGGGGCTTTTCTTGCCTCCATAGTATTGAGAGAGGCATTCTCTTTCATTCAATTAGTGGCTGGAGCAATAATGCTGCTAGGAGTTTGCGTCCTCATTTTGTATGGAAAACGAGTCTAAAGCAATTCTCTATCCATCCGTTTGAGTCAGTTTTGGTTTTGCGGAAAAGTTATAGCCGAACCGAAAGTGAAGTCTGTTTACTAGAAACTAGATTGAACTATATATCAGAAAAGAGCAATTGTGATTCTGAGGTGATTGTATGCCACCGCATTGTGATACTTTGGATGGTCCAGTCGTTAAAGCCGCAAAAATGGCACTTGAGAAAGGAAATGTCAACTATATACTTCCATGGGTGCCTAAGAAAGCAGAAGCAGAACTGAGAAAAGCTTTCGAGAAAACTCTTAAAGCAAGAAAACAAGGCAAAGAAGCGATGGAACTTGCCGACTACTGGTTCTTCGAAACTGCCGTGCGTCTGCACAGAGAAGGAGAAGGAGCACCATATGCTGGTTTGAAACCAGCGGGACTTGATTGGGGTCCAGTAGTGCCAAGAGCAGAGAAAGCAATTGAAAGAGGAAATCCGAAAGAAGTGATAGACTTCATCACGCACTCCGTCCAAGAGGAATTGGAAGAGAGATTCAAGCGGGCTATGGCTAAGAAGAACTTCGACATAAACGATGTAGATGCCGCAAGAGAATACGTGCAAGCCGAACTTGGATTTGTCCTATATTCGCACGGTTTATACACCACGATAACAGGCAAAGGGGAACACGGCGAAGAAGGAAAGAAAGAACACGAACACTAAGGCTTCCGAGATTCGTGGAATCAAACTTGCTCTACTAGCCTATGTGATACTTGTAGGTCTGCAACTTACAGCATTTCTTTTCACGAATATTCTCGTATTGTATGCACAAACACTAGAGATGCTAAGCGATGTCATGGTATCTGTCTTTCTTCTATTGTCTTTCTATTGGTCAAGAAAGCCAGCAGACGAATTCCACATGTTCGGACATGGAAGAGCACAAAATGTCGCCGCAATGATTTCAGCAACCATCCTCATCTTTTTCATTAGCCTTGAAGCCTTTCGAGAAACTATCCCAAAACTTTTCCAGACTTCAGAACCAAGTGGGTTCCAGAATGCGAATTTTGCTCTGATAATTATAATCGTGGGCATGTTTGTAATTGCTATTCCCAGCATAGACATTTGGAGAACAAAGACAAAAGGGGCATCATCAAAGGCTCAGATGGTCGCTCTTCTCAAAGACGAAGTTTCCTACGTTGCCGCATTAGTAGCGATTGTATTTGTTGCACAAGGCTATTACATGGCAGACACGATTGCATCGCTTTTTGTAGCCTTTATTATTGCTCTTGGTGGGATATATTTGCTTAAAGATAATGTTCACTATCTTGTAGGCAGAGCACCAAGCCAGCAATTCTTTGAAAAAGTAGAATCAACAGCAAAGTCTGTTAGAGGAGTTCTGGGTGTTCATGATTTGAAGGCCGAGTATGTAGGACCAAACATCATCCAAGCAAGTTTGCATATAGAAGTAGGGAAAGAAACTTCAATAGTAGAAGCAGATAGAATAGCACATGAGGTTGAAGAGAGAGTAGGTCAAGAAGTCAATTGCCAATATTGCGTTATTCACGTTGACCCGACAAGCAATCAGGACAGAAAAAGGGGGTGAAATCGTGTTTGTAAATCTAATAAAATTCCCACCAATTAAGAAAGGAAAGGAAGACGAATTCAGGAAATGGTTTGATTGGTCGAATACCATTTACGAGAGATTTGACGGCTTCATATCAAGACGTTTGCTCAAACCCACAAAGGGAAGGAAAAACTATGTCGCCATTGTGGAGCACGAAACCGAAAAGACCTTTATGACAATGCATTTAAGCGATGAACGACAAAAAGCATGGGCAAAAGTAGAACCATTACTAGACGGAGCACCGACACCAAGTTTCTACGAAGTTGTGATTGCTTCTGAGAAGAAACGCAGAAAATGACTAGCGATGGCATAACCACAGAAGTCACTTCTATCACGGTTTTTAAGCAACCGATTAATTATTGCCTATTGGGGAAAGCGAGAAATCCAGACTAAGAGTGAACTTTTCGGGAGACATCCCCATTTGTCCTGGGTTCAAATCCCAGCGGTCGCGCGAGCTACAGAGATTGATTTGAAAATTGAGATAGCTCTACACAAGTTAGCTAGAAACTGTTGAAGCTAAACAATTCCTCAAATAGTTTCTTCTTTCTTGGCTTTGGTTGCTCGGCAGGATAGCCAAAGGTTATCAACGCAACAACTTTCCATTTATCAGGGATTTTTAGCAATTCCTTGACTTTTTCTTCGTTGCAAGCTCCTATCCAACACGAACCGACCCCGAAAGTCCACGCGGCAATAACCATGTTCTGCATTGCAATCGTGGCGTCAACAACAGCCCATTTTCCAGTCAAAAGCGATTTTATGTCTGCACACCCAACAATAGCAACGGGAGCATATTTGACAAAACGGGTAATCAAAGTATCGCACAAGTTCTTTAGTAGATCATGATCCTTCACAATGACGAAACGAATAGGCTGTCTATTAGCTGCGGAAGGAGCCTGTCTGCCAGCCTCAAGAATTTGTCGCAGAACCTCTTCAGGTATATCCTTGGTTTCATAGCGTCTAATGCTTCTGCGAGTGAGAATATTATCTATTAACGACATAAGACTCATCAAAACAAAACGGATTATAATATCCTTTATGCTTTAAGCGTGTAAACCGTTCAGCGTGTTCGCATACGCCAACGTCCTCAGGTTTCTACACATGTGGAATTTTTGGGCGCGCGCTAACCCAGATATTAAAACTATTAAATCTAAAATATGTATAACTGCAAGCAATCATGATCAGGTGGGCGAAGGTGGCAAAAGGTAAATTATCTGACTCGGAACTCGTGGATGCCTTGCAGATAGATGCCAATACCTTGGAGATGTTCGAGAGGGTCAGGGAGAATGCCCTGAAAGACGCAAGGAAGATGGATGCCAGGAAAAATGTGAAGATCAGAGTCTTGGGCATCTCCGGTTCGGCAAGGGACGTGGTAGAGACTTCGCAGGAGAATTCCAACTCGGAGGAACTGCTCAAGAGATGCCTGGAATATTGCAGGGAGCTCGGCGCGGAGACGGAGCTGATTCCGCTCAGAAAATATGACATACGCCACTGTAAGGCCTGCTACTCAACGACAAACACCCAGTGCCATTTCTATTGCAGCTGCTACCCCCGTGGGCCGGAGGGGGACGATATGACGAATATCCTCTACGATAAGATCTTGGGAGCGGACGCGATAATCTTCGCCACCCCAGTGAATAACTTCAAGATTTCTGCACTTATGGCAAACTTCATTGATAGGTGCATCAGCCTCGACGGCAGCTTGGAACCAGCGAATGCTCAAAGACCGAAGGACAAGGAGCTCAACATAAAGCACATGAAGTTCATCGAGCTGACTGCCGACAATGACGTTTTCGGAAGCGGTATGCTGAGGCGGTTCCTCGGCAAGGTTGCAGGGATAATCGTTACGGGACACGAGGCTGGGGCCACACTGGCCATAAGCACGCTATTTTTGACTTTGAACCAATTCGGCATGCTATTCCCGCCGTTCAGCTGCATGTATGCGATGTCTTCGGTGTGCTACTCGACCTACGAAGACAAGAAGATAGTGCTGAGTGACTGCTACATAGAGGAAACGAGGATGCTTGCAAAGAACGTCATGGCCGCAGTGAAGGTTGCTGGAGGCAGCAAGCCGAGTGATTGGGTTTATGATTATAGGGCAGATTGAATGGAGGTGTATCTATGAAGGTTGCTAAGAAAAAGGATGTTGTTGAGGGGGTGCCCTTCTGCGCTGTTTTTGAAGGAAAATCGATTGCCTTATTCAATGTAGGAGGCACGTACTACGCGATTGATAGCACATGCACACATATGGGTGGACCGCTGTGTCAGGGTACGCTCAGGGGAGATGTTGTACAGTGCCCATGGCACGGATCGAGGTTCGATGTCAAATCTGGCAAAGTTGTCAGAGGACCCGCGGAGAAACCCGTGAAGCAATATAAAGTGCAAGTAGATGGAGAAGACATTGAAGTAACTGAATAGCACGCACATGTTCGTAAAAGAAAAAAGCTGTAATCGCGGGATCCGAAGCCAAGAAGGAAGCTATGGGCGTTTATTTTTCCGATAGAGGAAGACGCCCGAAGCACTGATAAGGGCTAGGGTCATCAGCAACGCCGTCAACGAGTATTCGGGAACTGTTCCTGACCAGTTCACCGCGCTCCAACCGTGGATGATGCAATGCGCTTCGACAGTGACGTTTGGCGTTCCTTGAGTTGGCCCGAGATCGTAAGGGACCGTGAAAGTGTCTTGGGGCGTCAAGGACTGAACACTTATGGTCAGAGTTGTTGTATTCGAACCCATCGTTACTCTGATCATGTCCACGTAGTGGTCAGCTATTTCAGGAGTATGATAGACTGTGACGTTTAAGTAAGCGCTACCGCCTACATCGGAGGGAACAACATTTCTGACTTCAGGTACCACCGCAAGAACGGGAGAAGACAAGGCAGTGCTCGCCAAGATTACAATAAGAGACACCAAAATCCGCGAAGCTTTTGCCATTTCCAATTATTTTCACCGACTTTTTGTTGATAGGTGTTGATTTATAGATTTTTTGGTCTAGCGATGTAAGACTCAGGCAAGTATGTAAAGAAGCAGATAGAGCAGAATCCCGAGAATAAGAGCGAGAACCCAAAGCACGAAAGTCAACCGCATTATCTTCTTTCGCCTCATACAGTTTTGGATAGAAGCCTGGAGATGCCAAGAGGCAACGAGAAAGACCCCTAGGATCAAAGCTGTTCCGCCAAGACCTGCGTGAACAAGAGTCACAAAGTAAAGTCGACCTGGATGATCAAAGAGACCGTTTTGCCCTAGGCTAAGGAAGGCAGGACCCATGACTATTGCGAAAGAAAGAATATTCAAGACAACACCGGCGAGCATGATACCTCCATGCTTGAGGAATTTGCCTCTTCTCTTCATTGCAAAAGCCGCAAAAAGCACTGTCAAGATTATGATTTCAAGAATGAGATTAGCCTGAGATAACAATATCACTGGTATATCCATAGACGTTCTCTGCGAATTCTCTGTTGTTAGACATAAAAGGTTTTAATGTGCCCTTTCTTTTCAGCGCGCGTCACGTGATCTACAGTAGTCTTGTTCCAGTTATTGCTCCCCATAGAAACAGAATTCCAAAGACTATGAACACAACGCTTGAGCCGATCCTTACATATTTCATTGGAACGAATCGAGAAATCATTACTCCAACCGCGATGCCGATTGCTGTCAATAACGCTAGCGCAAGCATAACTCCGACAAAAACCATAATCGGCGCATCGAATTCGGCTGCCAACGCTATCACAGACAGTTGCGTTTTGTCTCCAAGCTCCATCAGGGCTATCAACGAGAAACTATGAGCCACGTTCACAGAGCGATTATCCGCTTTGACTTCCTCGACCTTTGAAAGAAGGGAATATGCACCGAAAGCCAAGAAGGCAACGCCTGCTCCGATACCAATCCAAAGAGTCGGAATGAATGCTCCGATTGTCCCACCTATCAAGGCGCTTACGCCGTCTACTAGAGCAAACGCTAAAACAGCTCCGATGAACACTTTTCTTGCTCTCTTATTCGCGCTCAGACACATTACTGTAATTTGGGTTTTGTCTCCGAGCTCAGCCAGCGCGATAATGCCAAAAGAGGAGACAAGAGGCAGCAAATCCATGCCCAACAGACTTCACACATAACCTTTTAAGAATTCCCCTTAAAGCTGGGAACAAACAGCGAGCTCTAGATCGTGAGAAGTAGGTCTGTGAAGTACATGAGAAGAATCCCCAGTACTACTCCAACGAAAACATTTCTGCGTGCTTGGGCTCTCCTTGTAAGCTCGATTACAACGTAGAGTAGGGCTCCAGCAGCCAGGGAAAAGAATAATGCACCAGCTAGCTCCGAATAGAGCGTAGCTCCAACTATGCTTCCCAGAACTGTCGGAAACCCCGCCACAAAACCCATAATCAAAGGATCTCTCATATGAATAGGGCTTTCTGAAACTGGGCCCGCGATAGCCATACCCTCAGTTCCATTGTGAAGAGCAAAACCCACGACCAAAACAGTGGTTAAGGCAAGTTGCCCGCCAGCGTATGCTGCTCCAATGGCGAGTCCTTCGCCAAGATTATGAAGACCTATTGCCAACGATATTATGTAAGCGGTCAAAGGCTTGACCCCGCCTGCCACCTCGGAAGAACCATCATTGAAACGTTGCCTTCCCGAAGAAATAACGAAAGGAACACCAACACCTATCACCAGACCAGCAGCAAAAAGCACGGCTCCATACCACGTGTGTCCTGAGAGCCCCACAGCTTCCCCCGTAACATCAGCAAAAAGGAACAACAATATACCGATGGAGAAACTGACCAGAAGACTCCGCCTAGGAGGGGAAAGTCGCCTAAAAAGCGGCAATGGAAGGAGGCCAAGATAAACAGGCAAAAGACCGGCGACGAAGCCCAGAGTAGCGGAATATAACAAATCTGTCATTAACTCTGAAAATGCTGGAATTCCATTAATATCAATTGCGCTTTCATACGAAACAGTTCGGTTAGCGCGCGCCTAAGAATAGAGAAAAACCAATAGAACGATCCTCTATCATCGTTTTTAAGATGGTTTGACCCATTGATTCTTGGATGAGGCTGAAGAGAACTCGGCAATCCAATTTCGTTGTTCGGGGGATATCTCCATTCTTTCTGAAGATTTTGAAGGAACTCTTCAGAGACCCAAACTATTGTGATTCCGTGATTGCCTTTCATTCCTCAAGCATTCAATAGAAATGAAACCTCTCTCCGAGTCAGCGACCGACAGAATGTCGATTCAGGAAATCTCTCGCAATGCTGTTAGCTTCTCTTTCTTCAGCTCTCCTAGTAGCAATAGCATACTTGATTGTGAGAAGCGCAAAACCAAAGCAATAGAATCTTCATTCACTTTTCTAGCGCGCGCGAAGGACTCTGATCGCTGGAGACGATTGGACTCATTTTTCGATCATTATTGGATGAACTAGTTGACGACAATGAGGGCAGTGTACCAGTGCCTTATCTCCGGTCGATCTCCAATCTTTATGGCAGAAAGGGCATCGATACCACACGATCTTCCCAGGTAGATAGACCCGTTGGACGGACAGGATGTACGCACCTACTCCTGAAATTAGCATAGCGTCACCTAAAACGACGAGATAAACCAGTTTGAACTCGATATTCGGAATGAAATCCAGTTTTTCTGTCCAGAGAAGTGCTAGGAAAGTTGAAAAAGGATCTTTGGCTGATGAAATCTGTGGCCAAGTTTTCCACACGGTGGTTAGAAGCGCGGCTGATCCCGCAAGACATAAGAATAGGCTGAGAACGTATGCAGACTTTTGTCTACGGAAAATCCTCATCTTCAATTCTCTGCTTCAGATCTGCTGCTGTTGTTTTATTAGATTTATGAACTTTGTATACAAACAAATAATCTACGTTTTGCGAGCGTGACCTCAATACTCACTCAGACTGCTGCGCTTAGCATGTGCTCATCAGCAGTCATTCCTACGAGGAGAATTGCCGCATATTTGCCTGAAACGTGTGACGAACAGCAGATCAAGCTTCCATCCTTGGAAGTGGCAGGGGACGAAGAGCTGATAGGGCAGAAACAAGAAATGATAATTCAAGGGAATGGCTCATGAAAATAAAATTCTTGGGTGCAACGCGCCAAGTGACAGGATCAAGCTATTTTCTGGACGCGGGCGGATTGAAGATCCTTGTCGATTGTGGATTGTTTCAGGAACGGGATTATTCCTACAGAAACTGGGAAACCTTCCCTATTCTTCCAGATCAGATCCAATATCTCCTGCTTACGCATGTTCATGTGGATCACTGCGGGCTTATCCCTAAGCTTGTAAAGGAAGGGTTTGCTGGAGACATCTTGCTAACCCCAGCATCTAAAGAGTTGTTTCCGATTGTGATTCTGGATTGTGCCCGAATGCAGGAAGAAGATGCCGCCTTCAAGAAGAAGCGCCATGAGAAAGAAGGTCGGAAAGGAGCGCATCCTGAAATCCCTCTGTACACGGTTCAGGATGCTGAGAAATGCTTTCCTCTCTTGAAAAGCCTTCCTTATGGAGAATACCTTGCGCTGAATGATCGAGTTAAGGTTTGTTTTTACGACGCTGGCGACGTTCTTGGCTCTGCGATGATTGAGATTATCGTCCAAGATGATGACGGGTCGAAGAACATTATCTTCTCGGAGATATTGGCCAGTGGGATACGCCCCTACTCAATGATCCCTCCGTCTTTGATCGAGCGGACTACGTTGTCATGGAATCGACCTACGGAGATCGCAACCACGATAGTCCCAAAGATGCAGATGACAAAATCTGCAAGGTCGTCAATGACACAGTGAAAACTGGCGGCAACGTTCTCATCCCCACTCTTGCCCTTGAACGTGCGCAAGAGTTGCTGTACAACTTCAGCCGTCTGGCGCGTGCAGGAAGGATCCCTTATGTTGTGACTTTTCTTGATAGTCCCATGGCTGTCGAAATCTCAAAGGTTTTCGAAAGCTGCAAGGAGTATTTGGATCGAGAGACACTGGAGCTGTTCAGGGATGGCCAATCGCCTTTTGACTTTCCTGGGCTGGAGCTCGTGGAATCTGTTGAAGCGTCCAAGGGGATCAACCTGATCAAAGGGTCAATTATCATAATGGCTGGTTCAAGAATGATTAACGGAGGACGAATTAAGCATCATCTAGTTCGAGAAATAACTCGTTCAGAATCCACGCTTCTTTTTGTAGGGTACCAGGCACACGGGACGCTGGGACGGCAAATCTTGAACGGCGTTTCTCCCGTCAGAATCCTCGGACAATTCTACCCAGTACGGATGAAGATTGAGAAGACCGATGCTTTTTCAGCACACGCCGGCATGAACGACCTGCAACGTTGGCTCAGCAACTTCAAAACCCCGCCCACGCATGTTTTCCTGACACATGGCGAAGAGGAATCGATTTCGAATTTAGAGAACTATCTCAATTCTAAGGACGGATGGAAAGTGAGCGCACCGACATATATGGAAGAACACAGCCTCTAGCTCTCCTGCCCCTTGACAGTTGGCGATTCGTTAAGTCCTTGCAAGACTGGAGCACATTTGTGAAAAGCATTTATCTGCTCACCTGCCTAAGGGTAGACTCAGACCTTTCGGGAAAGTGGATTGATTTTGTTTTCGATCAGCAATGTCGAGTATAAACGTCGCATAGAGCGAGTCAGGAAGACATTAGCAAGAAGAAAGCTTGATGCTTTGTATTTGACGAATGGCACTAGCGTATTCTACCTCGTGGGTTATTCTTTTATTTCTACAGAGCGGCCGGCAGCTTTGGTCATTCCTTCGGATGGTAAGATTGTGTTTCTGGGTCCTTGTTTGGAGAAGGATCATGTGCCGCTTGAGACGAAGCTCATTGAAGAGGTTAAGACCTACTTAGACTATCCTGGGAAAAGCATCCCATTGAGCATTTTGCGAGCTTTCTGAGCGAAATGGGGCTTGCTAAGAAACGAATTGGCATCGACAACAAGTCTGGGGCTTCCGGGATGTGGGGCTACAGGGGTCCAGCGATCGCGAAGAAGCTGCCTGAAGCAAAATTCGTCTATGCTTCTGACTTTGTGCCCGAGATGCGTGTCGTGAAGTCGGCTGAGGAAATAGAACTCATCAGAGAAAGCTGCAAGTGGGCAAATCTGTCTGTTTCATTGCTTCAGGAGTATGCTGGTGAAGGCTTATGGGATGCGGCTGTGGCATTGGAGGCCATGAGCGAAGCAACAATGATTATGAAGAGGACGCTAGGACCAGATTATCAACCGAAGCGGAGCATCTATCCCGTCTCCGCGGGGTTCAGGGGTCAAATAGGAGAGATGAGTGCCATACCCCACTCGATGTCCACGAAACGCGTGATCAAGAAGGGAGATGTAATCATCGCGGAGGCCGGGGTTGACGTTGGCGGCTATAGCTGCGAGCTGGAAAGAACATTGATTGTCGGAGAACCTTCGGCGAAGCAGAAAAGGTATTTTGAAATCATGCTTTCAGCTCAGGAAGCAGCCTTCGAAGCCTTCAAGCCCGGGATTAAGTGCAGCGAGATTGACAAGGCAACGAATGGCGTATTCAAGAAGGCCGGACTGATTCATCTCGTGGAGCATCATACTGGGCACGGTTTGGGTTTGGATGGTCACGAGCCTCCATGGTTGGACATGGGGAATGATGAGCCCTTGCGTGCAGGGAGCGTTCTGAGCTGTGAGCCAGGATTCTATGAAGTCGGATTCGGAGGATTTCGACACTCAGACACCATCCTGATAACCAAGGACGGGAAGGAGCAAATGACATATTACCCCCGAGAGTTGAAGGACCTAATCGTTAAATGATGTCAGCACGACTGACGAGCTTTCAACATCTAGCGCGCGCTCTAATGAAGCTACAACCGACATGCCCGCGCGCTCATAAGACTGCCTCGCCAAAAATCTTGCTTGTTCTGTTTTTTGAACGTTGCTGTTCTAAAGCATAGGATTATAGAATCAAAGAAACCACCATTATCTTGAGTGGATTGTATGAGATCGTTGAAAATAAGCAATAAGATGAAGATGGAAATAGCATCCGCTGTTGTGATGGCTATTGGGCTTTTGGCTTTCGCAGTCTACGTCAATCAGCCAAGATCTGAATGGGTATCCAGCTCAGGCATGACGTTGGAACAGTTGAAAGGCCCCTACGGCCAGCTTTCGACGCAGCAAGTGATAACTGAAGACGTTCAAGGAGAATTGAAGGCAGGTTCGTTTGAGGTTGTGATCAAGAGTTTGAGGAATCTGACCTACTATTACGATGGAAAAATGCCCTATTTGACCATGCTTTACGAGACCGGTCTTTGGCATGGAAGCACGAATTGCAAGATTCCAACAGAAAACGTGACTACGTTTACGTTTGACGTTAGACAGTTGATAAGTACATACGGCAAAGTGAAACGCATAAGCATAAGTGTGATAGAAGTTGAAACAAACCAGACTGGACAAAACGAACAGTCAATTTCAACGGTAACCATAGGCCTAGCTGAAGTCACCGAAGGAGATTCACCGATCATAAGTCAAATTGGAATAGTGGTTCCTTGGTTGGGCACTAGCCTCGCCTGGGTTGCTGAGGGCTTGATAATTATGGTACCTCTCAGCTTCGTGTGCTTGGGAATCATAGTGTTGGTCGATAGGGGGATAATTCCCTTGTGGAAGAAGCAGTTCAGAAACCGAGGCGTGAACAAAGTATCCCCCTAGGAACACCATAGCGATGTCGATCTTGTAGCGCGCGCTTTGCAAGCGAAAAACCGATATATCACCTCTTATCCGGAATACGCCGAATATTCGATTACTTGTTCAGAATAACAATACCTACCCCGACGCATAGAATACCGATGACTTCATTGAGGTTTACTTCCTCGCCAAGGAGTAACCACCCCAGAAGAACTCCGAATACTGGAACGAGGAACAGCCATGTGGAGACTTGGGTGGCTTCATTATTTCTGAGTAGATAGTAGTAGAGTGCTATACCGAACGCAGAACACACAAGGACCAAATACGCAAGGACCAAGGCAAGTTGAAGAGAAACAATCAATGTTGCTTCAGAAAAAATGCTGAGCAGAAGAAGCAAAGCCCCTGCCGAGATAAGAAAAACGGACGTTACCGGAAGATAGTTTTCGTTCCCCACTAATCTCTTGAAAAGGACAATGCCCAATGCCCAGCTGAACGCGCTTGACAAGACAAGAAGCCCGCCAACACTCACAAGACCGGTTGACAAATTTCCGATAAAAAGCAGCACTATTCCCACGAAGCCGAGCAACAATGCCGAAGCTTTCTTCCATGAAAAAGACTCTTTCAAAAAGAAAATGGCTAATGCTGCAACGAAAATGGGATGCGTGTAGTAGAGTATTGAAGTCTCTCCTGCACTGATGTATTGCATCCCAATATAGAGACAGGAAAACTCGATTGTAGCGAGACCTCCAAGAAAAACTGCGTTGAGAAGATTTCTTTGGCTAATTGCCCTGGATTTTGGCATGGCTACTGTAATCAACAGTAAGATCAACCCTGCAAAAAGATAGCGCAAGCCAGCGAGTATCAATGGAGGATTCCCGCTAATCCCAAACTTGATCACAACCAAGTCCGATGCGAAGACTATTGAAAGCACGAGAAGAAGAATCCGCGATTTCAGCCGGAGTATCATTCTCATAATAATCCGATGACCTGTTCTTTCACGACCCCAACGATCAACGCCATACTCACGTTCATCGCGTCAAACACCTCTTGAACCCTGCCTTGTTCTGCAGAGCTCTCTGATGAGGTGCAGACACTCTGCTTCTATCTTTCCGCCCGATTTAAGGTAGAGTATCGCCCCTAGCGCGCCCTACAATGCAGATGCCGCAAGCGGTTTATCAGGTCGTGTGGGCGATCATTTTTGTGATGGGTTAACCCATAAATATCGGGAAGCTGCATTCGTCAGTTGAGGGGAGACGGGAATTGGAGTGGAAAAAAGGCTCCATGGTTCATTGGTTTCTGTTTCTTTTTTCGCTAAACGTGTTGGACATTTTCTTCACGAATGTTTCGCTGGAGGCTAACCCCCTCGCTCTGTATTCGTGGGAGAGAATTGGGGTTTTGCCTTCAGCCTTTGTGAAGGTTGGGTTGGTATTGTTCTTCGGAATTTTATGTGTCGTCACGAGCAGAATTGCCAGCCCGGCCGAGTGGAATTTTGCAGGCAGAATATTGCGACTAGCGCTGATTGGGCTTGTGGTCTTCTACATTTTTGTGGTGAGTTGGAACATGATTCTTTGGATCTTGTGACAATGTATTCTTTTTTGATTTGAGTCTCTCTTTGTATGAAGTCTTAGACGTGGAATGGTAATCTATACTTAGGATTCAGAAACCATTTATTGCGTTTATGCTTCGGAGATAATCGGGATGAAATGGTAAAACCTAAGGACGTACAAGACTTCCTAGACTTTCTGTACTGCTCAAGCGTTTTGGAAGAGAAGACGTTTTTGCTGTACGGGAATCTGGCTGAAAAAGCACGGATGCCGTTGGTGAAGGCGTTGCTTCTTCACATCGCTTACGACAGTGCGAAGCATGCCGCAATTCTCCAAGGCATAGGCAAAAGTATTGGAAATTCGAAAGTGAAAACCAAAGACTGTGAAAAGAAGCTGGGAGAGACTTGGGGGGCAATAAATGACCTGCTACGCGAGCTTACCCGAAAAGAGAAAGTACAGAATGGAGATTTACCTTCTATTCTAGGGGAGCTCAGAAGTCTCGAAAGTACCATGGGCGAAGAGTATTACATGCTGGTGGAGCTCAAGACGCTTCAGTTCATGACGAATGAAATACGCGAGAAGTACAATGTTGATCTTGTTGATCTTAAGGATATCCTTGAAGAGATGATCAAGGATGAAGAAAAGCACATTGAGCTCTTGGCCACCGTCACGAAAATCCTCAGCTCACCCAAAGAGAAGGAGAAAGAAAACACTCCGGTCGTAAGATATCAGAGCCCTGATTCTTGGGCCAGACCCTCCGAATAAGACCCTAATTGCCGTCAGTCTATGCAACGCAGGAACTGTTGTCCACGGCGCGCGCGGTGTTAGTATATGTCAGTTACACTCTGCAATAAGTTCACTTCTTGGATGACTGCTGAGACCGTAATTCATGCGAGGGCCATTCTGGCCCATGGTGTCTGACCAGGATGTAGAATAGTGTATGTTTAGAGTGTGATTCCCATCTTGTGAAGGGTCGCAGATTAGTTGCACTTTAGTTTGTAGAGTGCAACCATGCGTTTCACATGTGCTAGAAATGTTGAAAACATACGCGCTTCAGTCCATCCCGCATGAGGTAAAAGCTTTCTCGCGTGTTGAACTAGGCGGTCTAGGCGTTAATTCGTATGTGATCTCTGCATTCAGGCAAGGTTATGCATTACGCTTACTACTTGAAACGTGCTTTCCAAAGATGAGACGCCGAGGTCTGCTCGGGCAAAGCCGCCGTTCGCGTTCTGGCATCTGAGCAGAAAGTCAACCGTTTGTGATGGGAATCTGCAGTCTTGTTTGAATATGTGGAGGGCCATCATTCCATAGTACGTGTATTCCACGTAGGGTTCATAGGCATGCGCGCGCGAACAGCAGAAAATAAGATTGGCAGGCTGTGTCTTTGTTCACATCACGTACGGAAATACTTTGACG
>Ga0315279_10001941_pt1 | contig 32638 bp, 40 predicted proteins | sample YL17G06_20_MG_FD_203694 | JGI IMG/M metagenome (GOLD analysis project Ga0315279, IMG submission 203694) | Sediment microbial communities from Yellowstone Lake, YNP, Wyoming, USA - YL17G06_20 | ecosystem: Environmental > Aquatic > Freshwater > Lake > Sediment | place: USA: Wyoming | collected...
TCACTTGCCTGATGGCTTCAACTCGATAAATGCATCCCGACGTGCCAAGCGCAAGGCTTGAGGTCACTTCTCCCTCATACAAGTAGCTGTCCACCACGAACTCGGTGTTTTCCAGTATGGCAACTAAACCTGCCTTATCGTAGACCCCATATCTTCCCTTGGCGATTCCGGCTTTGGGATTTCGTTCCATGAACTCAACCTGTTTCCTCACGAAATCCTTTGAAAGCTTCATGTCAGCGTCGACCCAAACTACGTATTTTCCTTTTGACTGGGCAACGACGATTTGTCTTGCAGCTCCTAGACCCTTGCTGTCCTGAATAATTCTGAATCTTACGTCTGTCTTCAAGACTCTGTTCTTGATTATCTCAAGAGTCTTGTCTCCGCTATAACCATCTACCACGATTAGTTCAATAAGCTCATGTGGAAAATCTTGGTCGATCGTGCTGTCAACTGCCTCCTTAATAGTAGACTCGGCGTTCTTGACACAGAGCCCAATCGTGACTTCAACATCTGAGCCCATTGTGGAACCTCAGGTTATCTATTGGTCTCAGGAGTCTGACATCGTTTGGAATCTTCATCGTTGAGAGTCTCACATTCGGCTTAACGAATCCCCAGATTCAATCATTATTTTGGAGAATCCTACGCACCAAGCAGTCATCTTGAATGCGTATTGAAGAGGCAAAAAGAACGCTATTTTCTTTCCCGTGATTCGATACAAAGTCAGCGAATGCAGAAAACCTGATACCAATGCTGCAAAAGGAGTCCACTTGTAGAGTTCGATTGAGCCTTTGTTCTTGCGGAAAATAAAACGGGAATCACGTCCTCGGCGTAAGTATTTTCCCCAAACGTAACTCCATGTTAATCCGCGCCTCTCATAATCGCGATAGTACACGTCGGCAGTCCGAAGTAGCCAACCAGCAGATCTGACTCTGTATTCAGCGTCCCAATCCTCTCCGTAACCTTTAATGCCTTGATCAAAGCCGCCGACCTCTCTGATGGCTTTAACCCGGTAGATGCATCCTGCTGTTCCCATGGAACTCGTCCTTATTTTTGAATCAAAATCAACCATTTTGCCAGCGGCTCGCGAATAGATCTCTAAAGTGGCGACGGAATTCGCACCCGGAACTAACGAGTATTTTCCTTTGGCGATGCCCACATTGGGATTTGTCTGCATCAATTGGAAGAGCGTTTTCACATAGTCTCTTGACAGAACAAGATCTCCATCAACCCAGACTATGTATTCTCCAATGGCCTCGTCAACCACCATTTGTCTAGCTACGCCGAGTCCTTCTTTCTCGAAAAAGATCCTGTACTTCATGTTCGTCTTCGAAAGGTATTGCTTGACAATATCTACTGTCTTGTCCATGCTGTAACCATCTACGACGACTAGCTCCATGAGATCTAGCGGGAATTCTTGGGCAAGCAAGCTGACCATGGTTTCCCCTATGTAAGATTCGTTGTTTTTGACGCAGAGCCCAATAGTAACAGCGGGTTTTGTCAACCCGCTTATTCGGGAACAAGAGACTAGCTTACTAGAGTCTACCAATGTGTGACGCCTCAAAGGGTTTGACGAACCTTTCAGCAAGACCTAAGCCAGAAACGATTTCCCCGTGCCTCTTGACATATTCCAGTATTTGGTCAAGCATCTTGACTGCCTCTTGACCCACATTTCGGTAGACATGCCATGGTAAGCCTTTGACCTTCGGCAAAGAGCTGACGTCCCTCGGATGTATGTAAAACATCACAGGGTTGCCCATATCGAAATTCATCTTAACACTGGCCTTTACCCAGCTAACGCCAAGGTTTCTCATCCAAGCCGCGCTCAAAGGAATTCGGAAAACAGGATTAACTGACACTGGTAGCTCCAAAATCTTAGCTTTTCCCTCTTCTCTCAACGAAGAGAACGAAGGATGATAAGGTCTTGAGATCCAAGTCAAATATCCATAATATCCCGGTATGAAGCTGGGCAATACTGACGAATCATAAGCATATCCCAAATGCTCCAGCACCTTGGCGGTTTCTCCATTTGCTCTGAGACATGGGGCCCTGAAGCCCTTGGGTCTACCTCCGATTTGACGATAAAGTATTTCAGTAGCTTCCGTAATCCTTGCAAGCTGCTCGTTGAAAGGAAGCAAACACTCGTTCTTGTCGTGCTCAAGACCGTGACATGCAAGTTCGTGTCCTTCTCGGATAGCAAACTTGAGGGAATGTCCATAGTTCTTGGCTACCTCGCCAGGAACAAAGAAAGTTGCCTTCAAATCGTGTTTTCCGAATAGCTCAAGAAGCTTCGCGATTCCGGAGCCCACGTCAACTTGAGAGTTCGCTTCGACTGGATCATGTTTTACTGAGTAGAAATGTAGTAAGCTTGACCAGCTGTCCACATCAACACTCATTACGAAAAAGCTCTGCCTGAATGTCAACTTATCAGCCCGTGTTTTCTTAATATTTCGGCATCGAAGCTCTTCCTTGATTCCTCAGCTTTCGCCCAGATAGTGCTTCGTTTCCCACTCAAGCTTTCGATCATAGCGACTAATGCTATGAAGTTATTTTGAAAAAGCTCAATAAGATAAACCCGCGTCTTCGGAACAATCAACAGAACCAACGGAACCAAGATCAATACCGGAATCTGCAGCAAAACCAAGAGGCTCGTTAGAACAAACGTAACGAAAACAATTGGATTTACGAAGAAAAGAAAAGCTTGCGACAGGAATATTCTCTTAGGCAAGGCCAATTCACCATTGACCATGAGTCTGAAACACTTACCCCATATTCGAACGAATTGTCTGGCCCGCCTTGTCTTTATCATCATCTTCCCTTTCCAAGTATGCGGGAAGAACGTGTAAAAGGCTGCTTCAGGCAAGACTATCGTTCGAACACCTTTCTGGACAAGATTCAATGCCGTTCCAGAATCATCTGAACCAGTTTCAACGTCGAATTGATCCAATGCCTTACGCTTGTAAGCCCCGAATCCTCCTTCAAACTGCACTGTTGAATAGCATTTCGATTCGCCGAGCTGGATTTGAAACATCGTGTCTCTATACAGGTCTTCGGTTTTGGTTACCCACGACTGTTCGGGATTCAACAGTTTTTCTTGCCCAGCTGTCGCCCCAACGCTCCCATCGGCAAGATATGGAAAAGCCTTCCTAAGTATGTCATGCGGCCAGAAACAATCAGCGTCAGAGACTATTATTGCCTCGCCGTTTGCATACTTAAGAGCGAGATTGAGAGCGGAGGATTTTCCCTTGCGTTCACTTTCCCGTATGATCGTGACCTTGAAATCCTGTTTTGCCCTGAAGTCTTCTATTTCTTTTACCGTGTCGTCTGTGGAAGCGCCATCAACTGCCACTATCTGAATGAGTTCCTTGGGATAGTCTAATTCTGCGAGATTCCGAAGCTTAGACTGAATCACCTGCCCCTCATTATAGGTCGGAACGATTATGCTTACTGTCGGCCTGTAATTCATGTCGATTTTCAGATTCCAAGGCTTCAACGCATTTTTTCTCATGTAAACAAAGTAGAACAAGGGCGCTCCAAAGCAAACTAAACCTAGAAAAGCCCATATGAAGAAAAGCAAAGCACTAACGCCTCAAATTGCGGTTCTACACTTCGAGAAACGGCGGAATCACGTCACCTACAATCCTGCAATACGTTCTCAGCAGTTTTAGCTGAAGCCTATTCTGCCACTTAAGACGAAAAGCATTGACGTGTGGCCACATCTTTCTCAATTCGGACAAATCCTCGCCCTTCAAAACTATGTCTTTCGAATCGCCTAACCCCTCCCGCCTTGCCAATCGCAAATGGTTAATCCGAGAAGGGTTGTACCCCATAATCCTTGAAACCGTCCAATCAACCGAAAACGGAGTGAATCCTGACACGATCAGGTTCATCTTTACTGGAAAACTGCTCAATGCAACGATTCCATCAACTATAGTCAAGTCTGGTTTGAGAACTTTGTTCATCGCAACTATCGTCTCATCCAACATTGGATGATAAGCGATTTTTCGCGGTGCTGCCATACAGCCAAACAGGTTTTTCATAGCACAGCTGATAGTCGTATGGCTCATGATCTTCATTTTTGGCATATTGATAAAAAGATCTTTCCCGTGTAGATTCAGAAGGCATTTGGGGATCTTGAGCGAGATTTCCTTATTATTCACGTTGACGGTTTTTTCGATCACCTTGTCCTCTGACAAATTGAACAATGTAACTTTCTTTTCAGCTGCCAATTCCTCATATTTCAGCATTTTAAAAACGTGTGATGTCCGCATGGCAGTGGCGTCTGCTTCAACGACTTTTATGTCAGCGTCCTGAAGCCCGTACTTTTTGCGCAGAATGTCGATAAGGCTAGATACAAGTCTACGATCTGTCGTGTATCCCGTGAGGGAATCCCAGTAATAGCACAGGTTCGCTTTGATGAAAACGGATTCCACTTTTCGGCTTGTCTTGAAACCTATTAAGCCAAGCGCATTCTCAACGGACGAAGTTATATCCCCATCAGCGACTTTGACGAGACCGACTACGTTACTACTCATCTTGAGGATCTCCTATCAGTTATAAGAAGGATTCTTGCTGCAACCCGCCCAGTTTGTACGCTTGTGAGATTATTTCAACTGTTCTTAAACCGTCAGTAACGGTGACGGGCGGTTCCATATCTCTCCTAATACTATCGAAAAAGGTGGCTAACTCCTTGACATACTGTTCATAGTAATAGGTATACGAGAGCGGTTTGATTTTTCTCCCCACAATCCTTCTTGAGAAGTTCTTTAACCCTTCCTTCACCGCGTACGCATAAAGATTCTTTGGCGTAAAGTGCTCTGTCGAGGTGAAACCCGCATTGCCGTGAACTATGAATCGGAAATTAAAGCTGGGAAAAATCGATTTTTGATACCAACCCACGTTAATCACGCCTTTTGTATCTGAATCACGCGAGCGTAAGACAACTATCGCGCCGTCCTCCATTGGCAGTCTCATTTTGTGGTCTAGCACCGAGAAGACTGCATCCGCTTCGCCCCCAAAGAACCTGAACAAGTCGATCATATGATATCCAAGGTCTAAAAGCACGCCGCCGCCTGTGTTTTGTGGATTAAACCACCATTCTGGGACCGGCGTTGGGACAGCACCATGTGAGAAAGGCCCATTGAGGATTTCCTCTGCTGTTATGACCTCCAAGCTGCCGACAAGGCCCCTGTCAACGTGCTTTTTCACATGCTCAATAGAGTCCAAGAACCGCATGCAATGGCCGACTGTCAGTTTTCGACCGCTTTTTCTGACAGCGTTAGATATTTCTTGACACTCTTCAACGGTTCTTGCAAGGGGTTTTTCGACAAAAACGTTCAGGCCAGCCTCCAAGGCTAGGATTGCGGATTCACGATGCAGAGAATTTGGCAGGGATATTATGGCAACATCCAAGTCTTTTGGATCGTTTAACATTCCGTGGTAGTCTGTAAATAGCTTTTTTACCCCAAGTGACTCAGCCTTCTTCAGGAATTTCTTTGACTGATCGGCTGCAGCAACGACTTTGACTCCGTCGATATGCAGACAATTGTACAAATGCAAACGACCCATCTGCCCTAGGCCGATTATTCCAACGTTCAGCATTGGCACCATTACTCTACTTTGGGATTGTGTAATAAGGTTTCAGAATTTTTCATGTTTAATCTCGGAGACTGCATGAATGACGCAAGCTCGTTCTTCGACGTGAATCTTGAGTGACCATCTTTCAGCAGATTGAATGGCAACAAGTAATGAAAACCATAGACTTCTGCCAGTTCATTGCAGTCCATATTTCTCCATTGCGAGATATCTCCGAAAACCCTCGACAAGTACAAGAAGGTTCGTTCACGACTTCCCCATTGTTCTTTCCATTTGTACACACCATCTCCTCTTCGAGGGGAAGACATCCAGTGAAGAATAGGAATGCCATTCACGTGTGCCCATTTCAACATGTGATACGTGAGTAGAAAATTGGCCCCGTATTCACTGAAATCGGAATCCATGCTCATCATGTACGCATCGATCAGTTCCTCATTATATAAGAAAAAACACCCCGCAATCATCTTTTCTTGTATGAAAGCAAAAAGGAATCTTCCCTCTTTGTTTGAGACTAAATGCTTCAGAACACTATCAAAGAATTTCTTTGGAATAGGAGCTGCATTAAGCTCCTTCATCCTCTTCTCATGAATCTCAAAGCAATCAGCAACCGCGCCTTCGTTCTGGTCAGCACAGACGGCCAGACAGTGCAGTCTTGCCTTCTCCAAATTCCTACTAAGATTGCATCTTTTTACGTAGTTAGGATGTATAAGATTTCCTTCTTTGTCGAAAATCTCGTCTGTACGTACGTATTGGACGAAATTCTCCATCGTGTAGTCCGGCTTAAGATATTCTGTGTAGTATTCTTCGTGGTTCGCAAATGGACTTGTACCAATAGAGAGTGCTGTGCAATCTAATTCTTTGCCCAAACTAACAGAGTATTCCAGCAATGCTTTGTATATATCTCTGCACCCGACATTTCGCGAACAAGCTATGCCGGAAATAGTGTGCCACGCAATCGTAGTTAGCAGATTACCGAACTCACTCCTAAAGTAGTAAAGCGGCAGTACACCGATGATCTCATCATTGTCCTTTCCAACAACAAAATAGGGTTTGTCTTCTCCCATCTCACAGATCGTATCAGCCCAATCTAGGCTGAACTGAGTCGAACAGAGCTTGCACTTGCGGAGGAAGCTTTCATATTCTGCTCTCTCATTGCTAGCTAGAATATCCACTTTGAGCATTCCTGGGTACCCCCATCGACTAGGATAGGCGTGCAGCTATTCGTTGAGTACACGATTACGGTTTCCAACTTAGTCTGACTCATTGAGCTATCCTTTTCTTTTCAGAGTTCATATAGAACTTGTGAATTCGAAATATGGATGTCTTACAATAGACTCTCAAGATGCTAATAGAATTCAAAGAATCGCACAATACTACGAAATTGACAAAAACATTCGAGAGACAGTCTAGACTTTCTTAAGCCAGATTTCCCTCCATAGAAGGTAGCAGTTTCGCGGGCAACCATTATGGTCGCTACCGTCGCAAGTGACACCTTCAAGAATAACAGTATTACGTATTTGACCTATTTTGCTTGTTTTTTCATTTATCATTTTCTCGACCCGCTTCAACACTTGAAACCTTCTTCCGCAAAACTTCAGCATTTCGACTGTAAATGATAATCCACGGTTCTTTCCTCTTAAATCAAGAGTAGCTAAGATCTCCTCTTTGCTTTTCACGTCAACAGATTCACCGTGCTGAAGACCCATGGATATAGTGGGGGTCCTCTTAAGTATTCCATGCAACATTGCATATTTCTTTCGACCCAAAGATTTCTGAATTCTGAAATTTAACCAGAGAATCAGCGCTCCCACGCGTTCCACAGATCCAGAAGTTCTAGGTCTCTGGTTACATGAGTATTGACGAACAAAGTCCTCAACCGAGACAGCCAGGCCACGAGTTGCCGCAGGAAGCTGAGTCAATTGACACGAGAACATCTGATCACGTGAGTCCCGTGCACCCATCCGCTCAGAATGAAAACTCGCAGAAACAGTTGGCTCTCCAATATTCCGTTCAGACACTTTTTCTAACCATGCTTGCTTCCAAAGTAGAAAACACGTCCTTTGGCATCCACCATGGGCCTTACCATTGCATGTTACTCCATCCAAAATCACAGTATTTCTAATGACTCTGTTACCAATTCCTTCAACAAATATCCTATTCAAAGGTCTCAGAACTCTAAGCCTTCTTCCACAATATTCGTGCATTTCAGGCATGAACGGCAATCCTTCTAAGGCGCCATTTTCATCTAGCCCATTTAGTATCACGCCTTTTTTCCGGACTTCGATGACTTCTTTGGAATGAAAAACAGAAGCTGAACCCTTCTCGCGACTACCTTTTCTACGCATCGCAAAGTGGACAGATTCTAGGTTCTTCAACTGCCTTCCCGAAACCTTTGCCCCAAGAATAATGGAAAATCGGCGTGTAGAGATCAAACTTGAATGATAAGGCATCATATTACAGTTACATGGCCATGCATATGTCTCACAAACGGGGGACAGATCAAGTTGCTAATGCCGCAGATTCGCCAAATTGAGGTCATAGAGTCACATTGAGCCGCAAATTGACGAAGCGTTCATGATATCGAAAATCGTTCACCGTCTCATTGAAGAGCCAAAGTTCAAAGAAAAGATCTGCGTAGAACCCTTTCCTATCGCCATCCCATGAAACCCTGCAATATCCAATGTCCAGCGGAATGTTGTTCATTGTAAGACTGTGGAATCTGGTTAGCGAAAACGTCTCATCATACACATAGTCAAGAGAGAAATTCAGAGGCAGTTCCCAGGTGTGCCCGTCTGCCACAAAAGCCGTAATATTGAAAAGCGCAGGCAGAGTACTTGGGGTACGATTGTAACTGCTCGCAGCTGATTGAGTCAGATTCCGGAACTTGACTTCAATCGAATAATAAGCACAGTATCCTAACTGATTGCCAATCCCCAAAAACACGCTATAGTTCTGATTTCTCGAGACGTTATAAGGGAAATTTCCTACCATGTGGGTTGAACCCAGAATCCAAAGTTCTGTGAAGAACTCAGTTCGCGGAACAATCAAGAGTCTGAGCAAACCAGGCGAAGCCACGACGAAAGCCAAAATCCCAACAGCAATCCAAAACACGACACCGCGCTCGTGAAGATTCACCAAACCTGACCTCCGTCTCACCCATGCTTTCTATTCAAAAGAAACCATAATCCAAAACCACACACAATAACGCCCACGGATCCACCAAACGACCCGATAAGATAAGCCAAATTCCAAAAGCTCGCCTGCTTAGCACTTGTGCGCACAACGTCGGCCTCCTCAATGACGCCCCTGAGTCTAACACGGCTCTTGTTAGCCAAATTGACGACAGAATCAAAATTGTCCGCAGTATAAGCCAAACGAGCCCTCGACAGAAACATCCCCGCCTCGGACAATTTCGCACACAAACCAGACACGTTCCCTCCAGCTCTCTCCGCTACAGCCACAGCATCATAACAACGGACAATCTCAGCATCAACACTGGCAATGGCTAACCTTGCATCATCCCTCAAATATGCAGAAACGCAAGAAACATCACCCATGACAAGCAAAACCAACAGAAGAATACAACTGGAAACCAACACACGCCTAGAAACCAACAAATTACATCTCCGACTTGACACAAAACCGAGCATAAGAAAACCCCAAATCCCTAGACAAACCTACCTCTAGACAACTCCTCCAAGACCCGGCGCTTATCATGAACACCCTCAAGATGCTTCTCAGCACGCTTGCTATGCCTCGAATAGTCCTTATACCTCTCCAAGAACGCCCGACCCTTAAACGTAACCACATACCGCCCCTTCTTCACCTCAAAAGCAATGAACCCAACCTTCAGGACTTCACCCAAATACTTAGTCAGAAGCCTATAGCTCAAATTCGCTTTATACATAACCTGCGTCTTTTTCGCACCGTCGCCTACAGCATTCAGAACCGCAGCTATAATGTCTAACCTGCCTCTATAGTTTCCCAAACCTGATGCCCCCCCTCAAGAGATCATACTGGATTGCGACAAACTAAAACCGAAACAGCACACAGACAGCCTAAACCATGGACAACCGTGAAACTAAACGTGCAGCCAACCTCTTCCGCCCTTCTTCGACTGCTGCCCCTGCTTTTCTTCAAACTCGTATTGCACGCTTCGCTTCACTCTCCCATGAGGCTTCCGGCTGGTTACAAAAGTCCTGATGAACTTCCCCCAACCGCCCACAGACGGAGCGGGCAAAACAAACCGGTCCGCATCAGCAACTTTATGCTGCTCCAAAATCTCCCTAAAATTGAGCATCCTGAAATTCCTAGTCGCAAAAATAACCATGCCCTTCTCGACAAACAACATGGAATAGTCGGTGCTCGCGATTCCCTCGGCCCTAACCTTGTCATCAACGCGATCATGCCATAACCGTTTCCACTGCGCTTTCAGTTCCTCAACCGCTTCCTTGGCAATTAGAGCCTCCGTTAGAGAATCCCTCCCTGACAGGAGCGGATGAGAATCATCATCAGCTTTGGCAACTCAGCTCCCTTTTCTCCCAGTCCTTTCTATTTCCTAAACCGAGCTATTTAAGCACGGTAGGTTGAAACATCTAGTTAAGTTGTCTAGAACAAACTTATATTTCTTCTGTAAAAATCAGATATATCGCCCAGAAGGATACAGCCCAAGTAATGACACTTAAGGTGTGACGACACAGAGTACTTCCTCTAGTATTTTAGCCTTATTGCTCTCAGCGGTACAAATCCTTTTCCTTCGGCATTATCAAATCACTTGCACTCGCACCCTCAAACCTCTCGTAACTGTACCCTCGAACTATCGCAACAGGAATGCCCTCATTGGCTTGCCCTATCACAAGCTCAGCTGCTGATGCAAGCTCATCAGCAACAGCCGTCTGCTTCACCATCAAAACATAACCAAAAAGATCCTTCTCACCCCTCCGATCCCTGATCGGCCTCATACCAGCCATCCCAATCGCCACATTAATCGCGCCCCACCTGAGAGGACGCCCATGAGTATCAGAAACAATAACCGCAACATCACAGCCTGCAACTCTCCCAATCTCATGCCTAATCCTCTCCGCAGAAGCATCCGCATTGCGAGGCAACAACGCCACCATCCTTTCACCCAGAACATTAGATCTGTCAACACCAGAATTGGCACAAACAAACCCATGCTTACTCTCGGTAATCAGTATCCCATCTCTCATACGGCTAATACCCTTTGACTCACGGAGAACAACCTCAACCAAAGCAGGATCCTTCCCAAACTGCTCAGCAACACACTTCGCAAACTCAGAAGGCACAACTTCATCAAGATTCACAACGTTCCCCTCCACACGCGAAACCACAATATGCGTAACCACAATAATGTCCCCACCCTGAACAGGAACACCCTGCCTCTTGGCAGCCTCACAAATCAACTCGCCCAAATTATCCCCCTCTTTTACTATGGGCAAACCCTCAACCCCAATGACTTGAACAGTACCCATTCAAAGCTCATCTCCCATGCATAAACAGACACTCCTACCAAGACAAACTTAAACTTATAGATAATCAACCACACACTAAGATCCGCTATGAATCAAAACAAGACAAGCTTCGAAGACGCTCTGGCCAGCAAAGTCATCGCCACCGGAAAATGCGTCAACTGCGGCGCATGCGTAATAGTCTGCCCTTTCAACTGCCTAGAATATACAGAAGAAAGACCAATGCTCACAAAAGAATGCAAAATCTGCGGCATCTGCGCCCAAGCATGCACCCAATATGACTCATCACAAGCCCAAATCGAAAGATTCGTATTCAACAGAGCAAGAAAACCCCAAGAAACATTCGGCATATACCGCAGACTTACGGTGGCCAGAACAAAGGATGACAAAATACTCAAAGCATCTCAAGACGGCGGAGTGGTGACAACTCTGCTGTTATATGCATTGGAAAACAGACTCATCGACGGCGCCATCGTTTCAGGAACCATTAGAGACAAACCGTTCTTGCCGATACCAAAGTTGGCAACAACCCGAACGGAGATCATGGAAAGCGCAGGAACAAGATACTCATACTCACCGAACATTCTAGCACTAACCGAAGCTATCAAACAAAAAAAGAAAAACATAGCATTCGTAGGAACACCATGCCAGATTCAAGCCATCAGAAAAATGCAGATGCGCGGCCTCAAAAAGCAAACTGCACCGCTAAGATTCCTGATTGGACTAGCATGTTCTGAATGCTTCACCTATGAAGGCCTAATAGAAAAGCAAATCCACCAAGACTTAGGCCTCAACCTGCAAGACATCAAGAAGATACAGATCAAAGGCAAACTGCAGATCACAACAAACTCTGGAACCAAGACCATATCTCTTGCAGAAGCAAAGAAGCACACAAGAAAAAACTGCCTATCATGCAAAGACTTCAGCTCCGAACTCGCAGACATTTCAGCCGCAAGCCTAGGGCTAAACGGTTGGACATTCATGATTATCCGCACAAAACAGGGAGAAGAACTATTCTCAAAAGCAGAAAAAGCCGGAATCCTTACCACAAGAAAAGCAGATGAAGAAGCAAACGCCATAGACCTGCTGGAAAAACTTTCAGACAAAAAAAGGAAAGTCAGACCAGCATGAAGAAAATAAACTCGAAGACGCTGGCCGGCACAATCATGCTAGCAACCCTGGTAGTCGTTCTAGACTATGCTCTAAAATACTCAAGCCTCAAAATACCCTTTCCCCCACTTCCAGTCCTCAAATTCGACTTCACAGGAATACCGATTGCCCTGTCTCTGCTCCTATACGGCTTCGTCCCAGCAATCTTCACGTCCCTAGTCGCCTTTACCGCAATCCTCGCACGAAGCGGAGATCTAACCGGCGCCTCCATGAAAGCCCTAGCGGAACTGTCAACCGTCACAGGAATGGCACTAGGCTTAAGATACGCCCCAAAATACAAGAGAAGCATGGCCATTGCGCTAGGAATCTCTGCCCGCTGCATCTTCATGTTCTTCGCGACCCTAGCACTGTTTCCCATCTGGATGACCCCCTTCGTAGTCGCATTCAACATCATCCAAGGATCGATAAGCACTCTGGGCGGCTATTTCATCTATGAAGCCGTCAAGAAAAGAATAGCATCCCACATCCGAGCCTAGGCGCGCGCTCACACTCAAGAACAGCTCACGAGATGTGGCTTGATCCTCTCTCCGCTTTAACATCCACTCGCATGTTCTAGAACAAACAAAAAAAAGTTCTAGGAAGCCCCCGACCCTACTCAGAATAAGGCGAAGGCTCCTCACCGTGCTCCGCCAGCTTTCTATGATGAGAACAAAACCAGTTCTTGCATTCACGCACCCCCTCCTTGTCGTGCAAAAGCACAAGCACTTCTCCAATGAACTTCCGCTCAGCCCCGCTCGGATAACTCGTCTCAAGCCGATGAACCAAACTGTTGTGAATAAAGCGGACAGGATTGTCTTTCTTCAAGCCCTCTACTGCGCACTGAGCATCAGCGCCCCCTTTGACTAAACCGTCAAAACACGCCAGAACCTCCTCGTACAAAGGCCAAAAATACTTCTTACTGATAGCATCCTGCACCCACATTATACCGTAATACCCCATGAAACCATGCATGTAAATACTCTTCCGAAGACACACAGCGAACTCCCGATCAGCAAAATCACCAGGATCCGCGAACAGAAACTCCTCATCCGCCGCCGTTATCGCAAGAGCCACCGTATGATCATACTTCAACGGCCAAGGCTCAGAAAAAAAGTAATCCCTATACTTCTTCATCAAACCCAAGAAATACTTGAAAATCTCCTCAGGCGACTCTTCCCAATCGTCAAGCCGAACCAGCCAATCACAAGTCTCCAGCAAAGGCGCAACAGACTCCCTCGGAATCATACCCCGCCTAGGTCTCTTAGTTCTCAACGCCACGTCACCTCCGTACAAGTTGCCGAACCAGACACTCTCACCATGCTGGTCACGTGCTCGACGCTCCTTCACTAAACCTGAAAACCCCAGTCCGCCCCTCTTGTTTCTCAGCCTTCAGAAACCTGCGCATCAAACCGTCAACGTCAACCAGCGTAGCCTCACCCTTCTCAAGCTGCATACGCTTAAGCCGCGAAACCGCCAAATCCCGAAACAAACTCCTCAACACATGATCCAAACGCGCAATGTAAACGCCCAAAGAAGCACACCGCTCAACACCATCGCCACAACTTGCCTCAAAAGCCTCAGCCCGTCCAATACGAAGCAAATACATGGCCACACGCTCCACAAGAACCCGGTCCGCCAAACCCTCCAAATCATACTCACGCATAAAACGCGAAACAGTACGAACAAAAACCCGCCGCTCACGAACACACTGACCACCAGCCACAAAATCCCTGCAACCACCATTAGAAGAACAACGATCACAAAGCATAAACGCAACACGAAAAGCCCCATGCTTCAAAGCACTCAAGCCTCAATCAACCCTCCTAAGCCTGCTCACGCCCACAAACATGCCCTTCACCGCCAACCACGCCACGACGCTTAACAACCTCCAAAACACACACACGCACATAATCACCATCCTCAACACCCAGCAAGTCACGCGCTCACCTCGGAACCGTAACCTTACCACCCTGAAACACCCTACCAACAAACCTTTCCATTTAACTCCTCCAATAAACTACTAGGCAAACCACCTAAATAAACCATTGGACACAAAAAAGCCCTTTCCAACATGCAAACACCCCAAAACCAAGTCACCAAAAGTCACCCACAGTCACCACAAGTCACCAAATCCCCCCGCAGAAAACCGCACACATGGTGGGGCTGCCCGGATTTGAACCGGGGTCACGAACGCCCGAGGCTCATAGCCTAGACCAAGCTAGCCGACAGCCCCAACTCAAGCCCACGCTTCAACATCTGAAGCCACAAAAACACTCACTCCTCAACCTTTAAACCCTTGCCCCACACAAAAAGGTCTACACACCCAAATCGAGCAGAGACCCAACATGCCAACACCCCACAGAATACGCGGCGTCAAAGTACTAAAAGCCGTCTCATCACCCCTGAGGCTACAAATCCTAAACCTGCTCTTCGACAAAGGCCCCCTCTCCTACACCCAGCTAATGAACTCTCTAAAACTCAACCAAAGCAGAGACGCCGGAAGATTCGCATACCACCTAAAATTCCTACTTAACACAGATCTAATCGAAACAGACGTGGAAGCAAGAAAATACTGCCTCACCGAACTCGGCAAAATGGTCATCGACGTCGCAGACCGCGTAGAAAAGAAAGCCACCAAACCCAAAGGACTACTCGTCCGCACCTCTCGCCTCGCATTCGAAGAATTCGAAGTGAACAGAATCGCAGATTCACTAATAAGCGAAGCAAAAATGCCCGCTGATCTGGCGCAAAAAGCAGCAAAAGAAACTGAAAAACGACTGCTAAAATCCAAAATCAAATACCTGACCGCCCCCCTCGTCAGAGAAGTCGTCAACGCCATCCTAATAGAAAAAGGCCTAGAAGAATACCGCCACAAACTCACACGCCTAGGACTTCCAGTCCACGAAGTTGCAGCACTCATTGACACAGAAAACAAAGCATCAAGAAACCACCACTCAACCCTCGAATCAGCAGGAGAAGCAACGCTCAAAGAATACACGCTCCTAAGCGTCTTCCCAAGAGATGTCGCAGACGCACACCTATCAGGGTCAATACACATAAACGCACTGGGTTCTTGGATCCTGAAACCAAACGAAGCAATGCACGACCTACGGTTTTTCCTCCGCAACGGAATAAACATGGAAAAAACAGACGCCGCAAAAACCTCGTTGCCTCCACCGCAAAACTTGGAATCCGTTCTGTCGCTGGTTTTCAACGTTCTTCTCGACTGCAACAAAGAGACTAGCGAGGCCCAAACACTCGACTACTTCAACGTTTTTCTAGCTCCCTACGCAAAAGGCGTCGAATCCTCAAAAATCAAACAGGCACTGCGACTGTTCATTTTGGATCTAAGTCGCCACATCAACGTTTCCTTAGGCATTGAGCTCACTATCCCAGACTTCGTAACAGAAAAACCTGCTTATGGACCATCGGAAAAACAGGTCGGCAAGTACGGCGATTTCACCGAAGAAAGCCAACTTCTAGCTTCGCTTCTCCTTGAAATATTTCTAGAAGAAAGCATGAACAAGCCACTGCTTGATCCCAGAATCATCCTGAAGATAAGACCAGAAACGTTTACAGACGAGCGAGCCAAGGCTATCCTAGCCAAAGCACACCGCCAAATTGCCGAAAGAACCGCTCTGCATTTCGCCAACCTATGTGAGAGGAACCACAGCTTTGATGTCGGCTCTTCCTCTGGAGTCAAGCTTGACGCAGACCTGAGCAAAGACTGGGAAGTTGACACTCTTCGCACCGGCTGCTTGGGATCCGTGGCGGTTAACTTGCCCAGAATTGCATATGAATGCGGAAAGGACAAAGCCAAGTTCTTTCAGCTTTTGAGAGAAAGACTGGAGATGGCAAGTAGAGCCTTGGAAATCAAATACAGGGAACTCAAGAGCCACGGCAAAGGTCTGTTTCCGTTTCTTCTGCAAGGCGCTGAAGGTGATCAGTACTTCAGGTTTGACCATTGTTCGCGGTCAATAAATCTGGTCGGCTTGAAAGAGGCCGTGTTGGCTTTCAGCGGAAAGAGCATCTTTGAAGATGAGAACAGCTTCAAATTTGCCCAAGAAATCGTGCAAGATACTACTGATTTTGCCCGCAAAACTGGTAGAAGACATGGAAGACGGTCGTCCGTTACGATGGTGACTGATTCTGAAGCCTCGGAAAGGATGGCTCAGTCAGACGTTGAAAGGTATGGCGTTGCAAAGGTTCGCTTCTCAGGAACACGTGAAAAGCCATTCTATTCCACGATCAGCAAGTTTAGCTTGTCAGAAAATGCTCTTCCTCAACAGTCTTTGAAACTTGAACAGAAGTTGCAGACTTTGTGCACAGGAGGGAATCTCACAGTGATCGAGCTTGGAACCGCAGAACAAACGCCTGAAGAGCTTATGTCGATCACGAGACAACTTATTGAAAGCTCTTTGGCTGAGTTTTTCACCTATGATCGCAAGTTCACGTATTGCACGACTTGCAGGAAAAGCTGGGCAGGGTCACTTCACAAGTGTCCCTCTTGTGGTGCTGTTGGCACTTTGACCTGTTTTGATCGCTTCGCCTTGTCATGAGAGGCTATTTCACGGCGCCCAGAATAAGAGCCAAGAGCGCCATCCTGACTACTATGCCGTTTAAGACCTGAGGGAAGTAGCGTGCAAACGGCGTATCATCAACCTCAGGAGCTATTTCGTCAATCCGTGGAAGCGGATGCAGGATTATCAGGTCTTCCTTCGCTTCTTTCAACGCCTCAAGGTCTATCTTGTATGAACCCTTGACCTTAGCGTATTCAGCTGGGTCTGGGAAGCGCTCCTTCTGTATTCTTGTAACGTACAGGACATCCACAAGCGGGATTATTCTTTCAAGGTTTGCTTTTTCAGTCACAGGTATTTTCTCTTTTATTGCTTGGGTGACTTCGCGGCGCATCTTCAGTGTTTCAGGTGAGATCAAGTATAGCTCGACGTCATAAAGCGAAAGCGCGTAGGCTAGTGAGTGAACGGTTCTGCCGTATCGTAGGTCTCCAACGAGCGCGATTTTCAGGCCATCGACCTTGCCTTTCTCCTTCATCATCGTGTAAATGTCAAGCAGCGCCTGTGTGGGGTGCTCTTCTGCGCCGCTGCCGCCGTTGATTATAGGCACTTTTGAGAATTCCGCAGCTAATCGAGCGGCTCCTTCAAGCGGATGCCTCAGGGCTATCACATCTGCATAGTTCTCGACCGTGCGGACGGTGTCGGCGAGGTTCTCGCCCTTTTTGACTGAGGCTATCTCGGCTTCTGCGAAGCCTATTGTTGCTCCGCCTAGCTTGTGCATTGATGCCTCAAAGCTCAAACGTGTGCGTGTGCTTGGTTCGAAAAAAAGAGTAGCAAGGATTTTTCCCCTGAGCATGTCTGAGCCCTTCGCGGCCACTGGCTCCATGCTTTTGGCTGTTTTGAAAATGTAGTCGATTTCTTCCCGCGGGAAATCCTTAATGGATATTATGTCTCTGCCTTCGAACTTCAAACTCGCACCCAGAACAAGTCTATGGATCTCCTAAATAACTTTTTTATCAAGAATGCGGCGGTCTTGACTCGATGTGGAAGTCAAGTTTTTTATCTGGGTTTACTGCATAAGCGTCTCTAAGCAGGGGGTTTATGGTGAGCGAGATAGCCTTGTACGTTTCCAAGATTGAGAATGGTACTGTCATCGATCACATTACTGGTGGACACGCGCTGGATGTTGTAAAAATCTTAGGCATTAGCGGACGCGAGAAAGGGACAATAACAATCGCCATTAACGTGCCGAGCAAGAGCTACAGGATCAAAGATATCCTTAAGATAGAAGGAAGAGAACTCAACCCCCAAGAAGTGCACAAGATCGCTTTGCTGGCTCCCCGCGCGACAATCAACATTATTCGAGGCTACAAGGTTGTAGAGAAACAAAGAGTCCAATTGCCCAAAGTGATTGACGACATAATAAAATGCGCCAACCCCGCATGCATAAGCAACAGCAACGAGCCAGTCAAAGTAAAGTTCTACGTTGACTGCGAAGAACCATTGCTACTGAAATGTCATTACTGCGGCTACGTCATGGAAAAGAAGGACGTACTCCAACAGTTCTAGACACCTGCGTTGTTCAGCCTTTAAGTCAGACTATCAGCAATTTTCACCAGCGTTTCATATGCATATACATGGCAGAAGACCTCACTATTGAAGATCAGTTAGACAGAAATCATAGGACATGTTCGACTGCTCTGATAGTAAAGCTTATAGGATTCGTCTTCTATTTGCTAATTAGCGAATTGAAGCAGGTTTATGTGAAACTGAATGAGGTGAAAATGGATGTCCGATGAACTTAGAGACGAAATGAAGAAACTGAAGGAACAGATCACCGCAATGAAAGATCAGCTTAAGCAAATGGCTGATGAACAACGACCCAAAGGCAGAGGAATATACATTGACATTCCCACAAACGTTCGTGACTACGTCGAAGACGCAATGCAGGGAGTGGCTGAAGGCGTTCACGGGGAGCTTGATAGATCGATTTTCATAGGTCCCGGAGGATGTCGAATTATGAGGCAAGGGCCGCAGCATTTGGAAGAACCTGATGAGACAGTAAATCTCGCCAAAGTTGCAACAGTGATGAGTGCGCTTGGCCATGAACACAGACTGAAAATACTGAACGAGCTGATGAGCGGTGGAAGATACGTGAACGAGTTGCAGGAGAAGCTCTCCGATATTACCACTAGCACTCTTTCTAGCCATCTCAATGTGCTTGAGGAGGCCGGGCTGGTTGTTCAAGAAAAAGTCCGTGGAAGGTATTTGATAACTATTCCTGGAAGAACTGCGTACAAGATGGCGAGGAGGGTTACGCGGTTTCTCGACATGAGGGACGAAGAATGATGTGGCAACGCTATGAACTGGATGACTCGGTAATGAAGACAACTGAATCTAAAGTCCTGTTGAAAACCGAGAAGGGCCTAGTTGAGATAGACAAAGGCACGCTCGCTGTTGCTCTGAAGCTAGCAGATCAATCGCAAGGCTTCATATTCCATGGAAAGGGCAAGCTTGTTCTAGATGCTATTGTGGAGACGGAAGAAGGCGCAATAGGTGAGCCTATTGAGAGAGAGCTTGACAGACCTTTTCTCGTACTAGGAGATGCAGCCAAATTGCAGGAAAGTCTCGCTGTCACTGAAAAAGAAGATCTTGAGAAAACGGGCTACTCGGATCAGAAACAGTTCTTGGAGAAGGCCAGATCCTTGCTTGACAGGTTCGGTGGGAGAGAAAGAATCCATGGCTGTGGATGCTTTGGTAAAAGCAGCGATTCTGTCTTCGCGTTTCAGAATGAAATGAGCAAGCTGGATGTCTTGGTTGCCAGCAATCGAAAGCTTGTCTACAAGGCGGAGGGCCTCATCTTTGTGGCTGATGGAGACAGAACTATATTGAAAAGCCCCCGACACATGATTGTATCAAAGCCGGAGAGATGCATCACTCACTGTACGTAACGCTTTCCATTCTCCCTTTTTCTGTCCCAACTTCGATGAACGCTTGTTCAGACGGATCATCTTTTGAACTCGCTTGTTGAGTCATGCGCACGCTAGGACAGATATACAGTTTGCAGGAAGGCGGAATTCGGTTTGTCTGCAATGATTTTTGGAGAAGTCGGCCGCATTTGCGGGAGCGAAATGCTAAATACCGTCGATTGAGCTGTAAGGCAAAAGTGGCATGTATGTCTGGTGCTTCAAGTTCAGAAGGCTGGGTAACGATTCAGGATGCTCCCTCTATACGTGGTTTGAGGTTTCGGCGCTTTAGGGGGGAGTCCGACTTTCCTCACGTCGTATCTGTTGCCGAAGGATCTGGAGAAGAAGATCAGCTGGAGTTTACGATTTCGGTTGAGGATATTGCTCGTGAGTTTAAGCATTTGGAGAATTGTGATCCGTACCAAGATTTTCTGTTCGCTGAAGTGGGTGACAGGGTCATTGGCTATTCAAGATTATCATGGAGTAAGGATCCGAATGGCACTTATCTCTACAACCATTCTGTCGACGTTCTTCCAGAGTGGAGAGGAACGGGAATACGCAATGCTATGCTCAGATATAATGAGCAAAGACTGAGGAAAATCGCTCATACACACCCCGTGGAGGTTCCTCATGTGTTCCAATCCATAGTGGCAGATTCTGAAAGAGATTGGATTTCGGTTTTGACCAGCGAGGGATACAAGGTCTTCCGTTATGGCTTCAAGATGGTCCGACCCGATCTACAAAACATCCCTGATTTCTTGTTTCCTGATGGAATAGAGTTGCGCCCAGTGAGACCTGAACATTATCGAGCCATTATTGACGCTTGGAATGAAGCATGTAAAGACATGAGAGGGCAGATACCCATATCAGATGAGGATTTCAGAGGATTCCAAGAGTCACCTATTTTCGACCCTTCAATTTGGCAGATAGCATGGCACAAGGATGAAGTCGTGGGTACAGTTCTGAATTTCATAGATGCACAAGAGAACATACAATACAAGCGAAAACGAGGCCACGTTGAGTTGATCTCTGTAAAACGTCCCTGGAGAGGCAGAGGGATTGCAAAAGCGTTGATTGCCAGAAGCTTCAGGCTTCTTAAAGATCTTGGGATGACCGAAGCTGCCTTGGGTGTGGATGCCGAGAACCCGAGCGGAGCCCTTCATCTGTACCAGAAAATGGGCTTCAAGATCGAGAGAAGGGTCGCATTCTACAGGAAGCCAATGCGCTGAAATGCTCCTCTTAGAGCTTTGATTCCATCATTCTTGTTCTATTCAGACGAAAAACCGCAATTCTGTCCTCTTCAAGCAAAAGGAGCGTCGTGCCTCCGCTGAGAGGATTCGAACCCAAGGCATGTAGTGATGTCTCATGCATAGCCTCTCTTTTTCTGCAAACCCGCGTCTATTTTCGTATTCTTTCTTTTCTCAGAAGCAGTTCGCTATCCAGATATTCGCGGTTGAACATTTTTTCAATTCTTAGGAATTGTTTTAACCCTTTTTCAGTGTGCTTCCTGTAGATGTGTATTTCCCCTTGGAACAGGTCTAGGGTTGCTTGAACCTCTTGTGGTGAATGCATGTGTGGGTTCATCACGGCCAACACGGTGAATCCTTTTGATTTGAGCTTCGGAATAAGCGCTGTCAACCATCTTCTTGTTGCAAGTGCATGATGCTGCAAGAGGGCATCTGAAACTATTTCAATGCAAGCTCTTCTTGCCATCTTTGGCTTTTTTTCCAGTTGGCGAAGAGCGGAAGTTAACGCAATGTCGATCTCTGTTAGGTTTTCGACGCCTCTCAATCTGTGAACGTTCGGAAGTCCTTCAGCAACTGCATCTGCTTCAGGATTGCATATGAAAAGCTGGAAGGCTGACTGATATTCCTTCGCGAGAGTCTCGGTTCCACTCGCATCGATGGTCACGTGAAAGGTCGTCTGACCTTGCTTTGCTCCAGCTTCAAGAAAGCTCATTATCATCAGATCTCTTTCGTCGCATGAGGGCGAAGTCAGTATGACGGCGTAGCCTTCGGGTATTCCCCCTAAGAGAAGGTTATCAAGATCGATGTACCCAGTACTGACGTGACCTGGAGCACTAGTCTCGGGAACCTCAATTACTGTTCGCTCCGGTTTAACGCGTAGGCTGGTCTTCTTGGCAACGTTCTTGCACAAATTGATCAGTTCTTGGCCTTCGGAAATCATTTCTTTTAGGGATTCTGGAGAGGCATTGTCTTTTCTCTGAACCAGGAATTTGATCCTTTGAAACTGAAAAAGATCCTTTTCGCTCAGCTGAAATTCGTCTTTGAGGCTTCTTTTGACTTCGCCCTGCTTCAGCAGATTTGTTATTAGATCGACATTCTCCTGGAAATCTCTGAAGGGTAGTTGTCCGAATTCGACAAGTATTGTCAGGCATATCTGTTCAAGGAATTGTCCGAAGAGGCCGCGAGCAGTGCCGACTTCATCGGATGTCAGAGAGTAGCGGCACCCATCCAAGGCTGACAACGCGTTTTCAAAGTGGTCTCTTATGAAACTTTCGACGGATCTGACATGTAAGCACTCCGAATGCACTAAAGCATCTATGAATTCTCTGACTGTTGTTTCTTGCTGATAGTTCTTCGGGTTTCTGGTTATTACGTTGTATACTGTCGAAGCCCACTCGTCGAGCAAATTGCTGGTCAGCTTCAGCTTTGCTTCTTTTTCTATTAGAGTCTTGACCAGCTTGTAGTTCACGGTTTCTGTGCTTCCGTTGCTCATGGTAATCGATAGGATTTCGGGATAGGTTAGTCTGTAGTTCTCTGCAGCTTTGCTGTCGTGCTTTTTAAGTGCATTGTATAGCATTGACTGGATATCCAGAGTTTCCATTCCTGTCTTGAGTTCCGGCTCAGCTTCCTCCACCATGCGAAGAGCAGTTTCGAATGAGATGTCGAGTTTCGGGTCTAGCAATGATTTCATTATTTTTCCTATGCTGAAGGGCTGTCTTTCCTCGCTTCCAGATTTGATCACGTGCTTTAGCCTTTGGTCGAATCTCTTTTTGAATAAATCCTCCAATTTGGATGGTTGAACGTTGCAGAGAATCCCTTCGCCATAGTCTATGCAGTCTATGAAAGACTTCACTTCTGCAAACGAGGCTTTTCTGATTCTGAATCCTTCGTTTCTGCGGCCTGGCTCTTGAGAGCGAACCGGCTCCAAAATTCCGATCTTGACGAAAGTTGATAATATGTCTCCAACTCTGTCTTTGTAGTTGCCCCCCTTCGTCGTCAGTGTGGGCGGAACCTTCAGATGTTTGGCCAGTTTTTCGCCTATTTGCTTTCCATCAAGCGGCTTCTCGCCCGCTCTTAATAGAATTTGAAGTATCAGTATGGAAGTTATTGGTCTTTGTCCGATTGTCACGAGAAAGGCTAATGATTTGTAAGGTTCACGGAGTGTTTTGTCGTCTGACAGCGCTTCGGGAAACCTAGTTATCACTGTGTCGACGAACTTGGCGAATTTCTTTCGTTCGTTTTTGAACTTTGTTTGTTCGCCTTCTCTTAGTATTCTCTCTCCAAGTTTCAACCAGGTTTCCTCGTTTTGCTTTTGATTAGGTAATCTCCGAACTAGCAGATAAATGCTATCTGGCAGTGACATAAGTTACGAAAATGGCGCACGTCATTTGCAAAGTTGACGGTGTCAAGTTCTTCGGAAAGCCAAAGCAAGTCTGCGGGTTGCAATTGGCTGCAGATAGAGTTTGGCGCCGCCGATAGGACTTGGACCTATGACCGACTGGTTAACAGCCAGCCGCTCTACCGGGCTGAGCTACGGCGGCACGTTCCTAGCTCTTGACAAGTTTGAGTTTTGTGGAGGTATTTAAGTCTAGTTATCTGCTAACCGCATTGATTCTGTATGTCTTGTTTTGCGTTTGACTATTGAGACAAAAAGCCTGTAGAACGGTCTTATGAGGTGGCCTTGCCATTTTCCGGAGAAGTTGAGGTCGATCAATTTGTCTACCCAGAAGAAATCGTGTTCTAAGCATTTCACTAGTAGTTGCTGGTGCAATTGTGTCATGTGGGTTTTTTCAAACCACTCTTCATCTTTCAACATGCCCATTGGAACGAAAAACAAGGGTACGATCAGGCTTCTAACGTCTCTCAGGTCCTCCACTAGTTCTATCGTTTTTATGAGATCTTCTTCGGTTTCCTCTGGTGACCCAACGATCAAAGTGCCTGCGGGAATCAGTTTGTTGTCATGCATCAGCCCCATTCCTTGACGTACGATTTCAGGCCACTCTTGGGGCTTGAATGGATGAGCCTTTGCGGGCATAATTTTTCCTGCAAGTTCCGCTGAACCTGTTTCTATTCCGATTTCAGCGCCCCACCAAGGTTGTTTCCGTTGTATGATTTCGGCGATTTTTGAGAAGAGTCTCGGTTTTGAGGCTACAGCTGCCAATGAACAGTGGCTCCATGTGATGCCATCGCATTTCTTCTCAGCGGTTTCATGGAGTTTGATGAGTTTCTCATCGTTTGGCAAAGTGTTTTTGGAGCCATAGAGCATGACATCTTCTCCGTGAAGACAACACCATTTCATGCCGCCGACTGTGTTCACGTCTATTTCGCGACTTATTTTCCCTATGGGATACCATCGCAAAGGTCTCGATGTGACACTACAGAAGCGACATCCTCGGCAGCAGCCTCGGCCAATCTCCACTAATCCGTTGACAGAGGGGTTTACGATGTTGGGTATTTCTTCTAGCTTCGGCGTTTCTTCGACGCTAACTTCATAAAATTGGGGCAGGGTCTCATCTTTAAGTGCAGCTCTGAAGATTCTTCCAGTAACCTTTTCGGCCTCTCCTGAGATGATGCAGTCTATTCCATGTTTTTCAACGAATTTTGGTCTATATTGAAACTGCCAAACGCCTGGACCGCCGACGATGATCTTTAATCCGTTCTTCTTGGCATCTCTGATCTTTGAACAGCTTAGTAGTTGTCGGAAGTATTGGGCGAGAAACGGTTCCTTCTTGAAAATGGCGGCAAGCATGCTTGAGGCTGGCCCTAGACCGAATGGGTCCATGACGTGTATTCCTAGAATCTTTGCGTTGCTGATGGATTTTTCAATGTGATTGGGTGCGACGGTTGATACGTTGAAGCCTTCTGCTAAGAGTTGTGCTTCAATCTTTCTCAGTCCGTACGGAGCCGCTATGGGCATATTGTTCTTCGTTTCAATTGGTGGAAAGAAGAGCCATTTGAAAAACAGGTCGGGGATTACGTTTGGGGGAGCGCAGGTTCCGAAACCTAGGAATTCGTTGTGTCGATAATCGCTCATGAGGGTGCAGTCGGCAGTTAGGAGTATTTTCTGGCTCAAGACGAGGCTTCTCCATCTAAGGTAATCGTGCGTTTTTTCTTAAAACACTTCGCTTGTCTTCACGATTCGTTTGATGCGTTTGCTTAGAAAAGTGTATATGCGGGGTATTTCAATTAGCATGCACGTTATTGGAGTGTAACCCGTATTGAAGAAGATCCTTGAAGTTAGGTGGCATGGCAGAGGCGGACAAGGTGCATGGACTGCAAGTGAGCTTTTGGCAAGGGCAGCGATTTCTGAGGGGAAGTATATTCAGTCTTTTCCCGAGTTCGGCCCGGAGAGAATGGGTGCGCCTGTTACGGCTTTTACGAGGATAAGTACTGAGCCGATTCAGCTGCATTGTGCGGTTTACAATCCTGATGTTGTAGCTGTCTTGGATCCGACGTTGCTGAAGTCTGTCAAGGTTGCTGACGGACTGAGTGATGAAGGGGGAAATATCATAGTAAATGCGAAGGAGGGGCCTGCTGAGGTTCGAAAGCAGCTTGGTTCGGAAAAGGGCAAGCTTTGGGCTGTTCCTGCTTCGGAGATTTCGTTGAGGATTTTGGGGATGTCTATAACTAACACTGCTATGCTGGGCGCAGTGGCCCGCGTGACGGGAATAGTTGGTCTTGAAACGATTGAGAAGATGATTAAGGGGCGTTTTAGGCCTGATGTTGCGGAGAAGAATTTTGCTGTGGTTAAGGAGGCTTATCAGGAGGTAAAGTGTGAATGAGCGCAAGGGACAAGGGTTGGAGGGAGATTCCGCCTGCGGGCGTGTGTTGGAAGTCTAGCAGTACGTACCTTACTGGTGATTGGAAGACTTTTACGCCTGTGAGGGATTTGGAGAAATGTACCAGATGCTTGTTGTGTACTCTTTTCTGTCCTGATGGGGCCATTCACTGGGATTCGAAGAAGGGAGATATAGAGTTTGATCTTAGCTTCTGCAAGGGTTGTGGCATATGTGCCAATGAGTGCCCGACTAAGGCGATAGTGATGAAGATTGAGTAGGAGTGAAACGAGAATGAAGAGTGTTGTTAAGCAGGAAGTTCAAGGCTTGAACGGTGATGAAGCTGCTGCTTTAGCCGCTAAGCAGTCTGACATTGATGTTGTGGCGGCTTATCCTATTACGCCTCAGACGATTATTGTTGAGAAGTTTAGCGAATATGTGGCTAATGGTGAGGTTAACACTGAGTATGTTTGCACTGAGTCAGAGCATAGTGCCATGGCGGCGTGTCTTGCAGCTTCGGCCACTGGGGCGAGAGCTTTTACGGCTTCGGCTTCTGCTGGTTTGGCTTTGATGCATGAAATGCTTTTCGTGACTTCGGGATGTCGCGCTCCTGTTGTGATGGCAGTTGCAAACAGGGCATTGTCGGCGCCGCTGAACATTCATGGGGACCATTCGGATACGATGGCAGAGCGTGACAGCGGCTGGATACAGTTGTACGCTGAGAATGCGCAGGAAGTTTATGATTCGATATTTCAAGCCTTCAGGATTGGCGAGCACTTGGATGTTCAGTTGCCTGTCATAGTGGGTTTGGATGGATTCACGTTGAGCCACACTCTGGAGAATGTGCGGACGCTTTCTGATGACGCTGCGAAGGGTTTTGTCGGCGTTAGACAGTTGCCTCAGGTTATGACGCATGAAGGCAGAAGCGTGCCCTTCAAGCTTGACCCGTATAATCCTATGACGATGGGTCCTGTGGCTTTGCAGAACTATTATTTTGAGTTTAAGCGGCAGCAGGAGGAGGCTATGAGGAACGCGCTGAAAGTGATTCAGCAGATACATAGGGAATATGCTGATTTGACTGGAAGATCCTATGGCGATGGCCTTCTTGACTCCTACAAGCTTGAGGATGCTGAAGTTGTGATAGTCTGTGTCGGTTCGACGGCTGGAACCGTGAAGACCGTGGTTGATCAGCTCAGGGCAGAAGGGGTCAAAGCAGGCTTGCTCAGAATTAGAGCTTTCAGGCCGTTCCCGTATGAGGGGATAGTTAAGGCGTTAGCGAAGGCGAAGGCTGTTGCCGTTATGGATAAGAGCATGAGTTTCGGGGGAAACGGTGGCGCCGTGTTCCAAGAGGTTCGCCATGTTCTTTATGATGCGCAGACGCGTCCGTTTGTGGTTAACTACATCTTTGGGTTGGGCGGAAGGGACACGAGTCCGAGTCAGCTGCGCAGGATTTTCGAGGACTTGCAGAAGATCGTGCAGACTAAGCATGTTGATGAACTGATCAAGTATGTTGGGTTGAGGGAGTGAAAAAGGAGGAAGAATGAGTATGACGGTTTCGATAGCTGAAGGAAAATTCACTGTGAAAGACATTGCTGAGAAGCCGGAGCTGTTTCTTTCTGGGCATCGGGCTTGTGCGGGCTGTGTGGCTCCGACTGTGCTTAGGTTGATTATGAAGGCTACGAGGGGTCCGACGATTGTGACGAATGCGACGGGCTGCATGGAGGTTTCTTCGACGATTTATCCGTTCACGTCTTGGGCTGTTCCGTGGCTTCACACGGCGTTTGAGACGGCGGCTGCGAACGCTTCTGGGATTGAGTCGGCTTTGAAGATTATGCGTAAGAAGGGTAAGATTAAGGATGAGCATGTTGACGTTATTGCTTTCGCTGGTGACGGTGGCACGTATGACATTGGGATTCAGGCTTTGTCTGGGGCGGTTGAGAGGGGTCACGACTTCTTGTACGTGCTTTATGATAATGAGGCTTACATGAACACGGGGATTCAGCGGAGCGGTGGGACGCCTTATGGTGCTAGTACGACGACGTCGCAGGCGGGTTCTGTGGTTCCTGGGAAGCTAGAGAATAAGAAGCCTATTGCGGATATTATGGTGGCTCATGACATGCCTTACGTGGCTACTGCTGCGCCGTACTACTGGAAGGACATGATTGTGAAAGCTAGAAAGGGCATCGAAGTTAATGGGCCAGCGTTCCTGCATGTTTATGCGCCTTGTCCAAGGGGCTGGAGAAGCGATCCTAGCAAGTCGATTGAGCTTTCACGGTTGGCAGTTGAGACCTGCATTTTTCCGTTGTGGGAAGCCGTGAACGGCGAGTACCAGTTGTCTACGCCCAGCAAAGTCATAGCTTTGGCGCCGCAGAAGAAGAAGCCTGTTAAGGAGTTCTTGGAGGTTCAGGGTCGTTTTAGGCATTTGTTCACGCCGAAGCACGAGAAGATGCTTGAGGAGATTCAGAGACGGACAGATGCAAAATGGCAAAAGCTACTCAAGAAGTGCGGAATGACGCAGACGCCGAAGACTACGTAAACCCTAACCCGCGCACGACAATTGCAATGTCAATTGATGAGAATTTTGAGACGTTTTTGGCTGTGCTGCTCCATGCGACAGAGGATAGTGCGCTAGCTACGCGTTTATATACTAAGGTTGGGTTTGAGCCGTAGAAGACCTATTTGTCAATGAAAACGCAAACCCTGGGGTAGCGAAGAATCATAAGCTGGTCTTTTTGATTGCACGCTGACCATAGATTGACTCTGTGTTTTAGTCTGTGCGTCGCGTTTGAGGGTGGCGTGGGCGTATTTTGTGTTTTTTTGCGTTGTTGGTTGCAGTTTGCGATATTGCGACTTCGCGATATTGTGAGTAGGTGGCAATAGGTTTTTTATGTCTGTTTGTACATCTTGGGTTTACTGTGATTTAGAAATTGCCAGATAGCTTGGTTGGTAGTATTTCCTTCGGCTGTTGGGGCGTTTTAGGAGGTGGTTCTTGTTGAAGGGTAAGGCTTGGACGGCTGATGAGGTGTGTAAGCTTAGGGAGTTTTGGGAGGCTGGTGTGTCTGTGTCGAGTATTGCTGAAAGGCTTTCGAAGACGTCTGTGGCGGTTCAGATTAAGTCAAATCGTCTGGGGTTGAGAGATGACGGTACGCGGAGAGGGTCGTTTTCACCATCTTCAGTTTCTGGTGTTGAGTTGAAGCTTGCGGAGAGTTTGCCTTCGATTGAGAGGGCTGCGGGGATTTTGGCTGATTCGATGTTGACTTTGGCGAGGCCTGGTCTTAAGCGTGCTGAGGTGGAGAGGTGTAGGGCTGCGGGGGATGCGGCTTGGAAGTATAAGATGATGATGGCTGATGTGTTGAGGTATAGGGAGTGTGAGAGGGTGATTGTGGAGTTGAGGCGTAGGGTTGAGGAGGCTGAGGCTAAGCTGGCTAAGGAGGCTAAGAAGAGTGGGGAAGCTCGAGTTTCGGCCGGGTGATTGGGAAAGGGAGGCTTCGAGGATTCAGGAGGCGCTTGGCAGGATTGAGGCTCACGGTGAGAGGCGGATGGAGAGTTATGCTGGTGATCCTTTAGGGTTTCTTCGAGACGTTTTGAGTTTCGAGCCGACGGAGTATCAGCGTAAGCTTGCGGAAGCGTTTGAGGGGAATCAGTGGTTTGCGCTTTGCTGGTGCAGGCAAAGTGGGAAGAGCTGGATGGTTTCGGCTTTGCTCTTATACTATGCTTTGACGCATCCGAAAAGCTGCATCGCCCTTGTCGGTCCTAGTTTTCGGCAGACGAAGCGGAATATTGATCGTATGGCTTCGTTGTTGGAGAATGTTTGGGGTGACTTGTTTTTTAGGATCCGCAGGACTTGCATCCGTTTCAGGAATGGTTCGGTGATTGAGGCTTATCCGAATAATCCTGATACCATTAGGGGACCGACGCTTCATGCGGTGTGGTGGGATGAGTGTAATTTTACGCCGAATGATGTGGAGTTGTTTGGGGCTATATTGTTTACGTTGGCGGCGACTGATGGGAAGCTTTTGTGTTCGAGTACGCCGTGGAATACGGATTCGATGTTTTGGAAGATGTTTAATCATGAGGATTACTCGCGTTATGTGAGGTTTCGTGTTGCATGGAGCCAAGCGGTTGAGCCGAACGGGCCGCTTAAGCGGAAGACTCTTTCTGACATTGAGAAGCAGTCTGGTGAGGATCGGTCTAGTTGGAAGCGGGAGATGGAAGCGCAGTGGGCTGAAGATGATGACGTTTGGCTGCCTCAAAGCCTCATCGTGAAGTGCATCGGCACCATCAAGACGTGCGGTAAAGACCTGAGCTTATGGAACGATGAAGTAGGATGCAGCGGTCTTCTCTATGCGGGTTTAGACCTAGGGAAGTATCATGATTATTCAGTGCTGTGTGTAGTCGACCAAGTTGACGCGAAGATTCTTCTGCGTTTCCTGAAGATATGGCGCACGGCAACGCCTTACGGCAGCGTCATCGGGTATGTCAAGATGCTTCAGGACAGATGGGGCGGTTTCGGGAAGATCAAGGTGGATCAGACAGGCATAGGCGAATACATCGTGGAAGACATGAAGAAGGGCGGCATACAGAACGTTGAGGGCGTGTTTTTCACGTCGCAGCGGAAGCAGGAGATGGCCAGCCAGCTCAAAGAACGCATGATGAGCGAGCAGTATTTCTTTCCGCTTTTTTCGTGGGAGAAGCCCTATCGAAGTGATTACGTGACTGAACTGAACCGAGAGAGATTTCAGCTGAACAAGGATGGAACGTTTGCGTTCAGCCACCCTACGGGCACACATGACGACACCTTCTGGGCCACAGCCCTAGCAGTCTCAGGAGTCACGAGAAGCCAGCCCTTTGACTTAGAAACCGTCAGACTCGGCTGATTAGGCATGCTTGCAGCTTTCCAGGCGAGCTACGTGATGCTTTCAGTTGCGAGTTCCAAATCTTAGGGAAATTCGTGAAGTCTTGAGTGGATGGTTTTCATGTCCTTTTGAGTGTTCTCGATTTGTTTCTTGACGTCTGCTGTTAGGATGAAAACGCCTTTCAAGGAGTCTACGAGGTTCGGGTCTTCAAGTGCTTCGATTATTCTTTGGATTTGCTCTCTTAGTGCTTCCTTCTTACCTTTGTCTATGTGTTTCAGGATTTTCTCGCAGTCGGCGTTTTCTCTTAGCATTATTATGTCGCGTATGTCCGTTTTTCTGGCTGAGTGAATCTTGAAGGCGATAAGCAGTTCCTTTTCTGGTATTCTGCAGTTGGCAGATGTTTCCATTCCAGTGACTGTGGCTTCGGTCGAGTGCTTTCTTATGTATTCGAAACTCCATGAAGCATCCGTTGCTCTGCAGACCATGCTTCCGACAAGAAGATCGACTGAGACTGGAAGTCCGCTAACATTCTTTTTGTAGCTGATGAACTCTCCGCCATATGTTTCGTCAAACCCTGTTTTTCTGACATGTTGCTTGAATCCTTCCTTCTTCAGGGTCTCTTCGAGCTTTGACAATTCTTTCTTTGGCACGACTATGTCGCAGTCAACAGAAAATCTGTGCTTCGCCAATGCGCTTACTGCGTAACCACCGGCTACTATGAGATCAAGTCTCTCTTCTATCAATCTCTTGAGCGTTCTCAATATTTCTTTTTCTCTGTTCAAGAACTCCATGTTGCCCACTAAAAGTTCGTCTTTGCTTCCATATATCTTGCCTTCAAGCCCAAATCATAGGCCTCATCCAACATTTCCAAAGCCGGTTCGTAGGAATAGATGTTTTTTTGGCAAAAAGTTACTGTTTCTTTCAACGGTGTGACGCAGAAGCCTTTCACTTCTTCAGCCTTGAAATCAGCTTCAGGGTACAATACGTAAAACGAGCCGAACAAAGTCTGCCTTATCGGTTGATCCTTCACATGACATTTTTGCTTTCTAGATTTGAAGAAACTCGCCCATTTTCTCAAGTCTTTCTTTTCGACTTTCAAGTGGATTGGATAGAAACCGAAAAACCTGTCGACTTGATACCCCCCTTTGGTCCAGAAGAAAACGGCATCTGGCCCTGTCAATGCGTAGTGCATGCCGGACGCGTTTAACAAGTCGTATGCTCTGCTTATTCCTGTTCTTTTGGTTAAGTACTCTTCTGGGGAACTGACCTTGTACTTTCCCCATCCGATTCTTTCCAAGAACCCTTTGTGGGTCATGTCGTGTAAGACTTTGTTGGGGTCAGGGCTGGCAAAGGTCGAGGAGAATTCTCTCACTGTGAACTCTTTTTTCCAGTTCCAGAGCACGTTCCACAATTCGTAGTATGACATAGATATTACTGTAACGGTAATAATTTAAATACTTAGCGGTCCACGCTCTTCAGAGGAATAGCACACACTTATGGCTCTTCTGAAATCCTAATATTCATAACTTTCTCTTTCGGTGCTTTTTGCGACTGTTACAAGTTTTACCCAGTAGACCTACCCCTACTTGGTAGGGGTACCCCTACTGATCATGTGGTCCGTCACTGGAGTCTGGAAGGAGGCCTATGGAGACACAGGGATGATACGGGAAAACGGGAAGAATGGGATGATGGAGACATGAAACCTATAAATTGTCACCGAATACTAGTATTCTCGGTGAGCTAGTGGATGCCTCCTAAGCCGATTCCTCCGTTGAGTGAGGAGCAGTTCGCCGTTATTCAGAAGGAAATGAAGCGGACGCCATCAAGAAAGGATCTTTTCAGGGCAAAGAAAGCAAGAAAAATCATGAAGAGGTATAATGTGTAACAATTCTGAGTGCCCTGAGTGAGATAGTGGATTTTGACGATTAGTTGTTTTTATGTATGTTTGGTTATGCGTCTTGGGCTATCCTTTTTAGGGACAGTATATATAGACGAGGGATAATAGTGTTAAAGGGCGTGTTTGATGAGCGTTCAAAATGTTCTCTCACCG
>Ga0315279_10001942_pt1 | contig 32635 bp, 32 predicted proteins | sample YL17G06_20_MG_FD_203694 | JGI IMG/M metagenome (GOLD analysis project Ga0315279, IMG submission 203694) | Sediment microbial communities from Yellowstone Lake, YNP, Wyoming, USA - YL17G06_20 | ecosystem: Environmental > Aquatic > Freshwater > Lake > Sediment | place: USA: Wyoming | collected...
AAACCCTGGCCACGATTGTCGTCGACAATCAACTTAGAACCTTAGGCGTTGAAAACCACATCGATACGCTCGATCCCCTCTGCACGCCAGAGGCACTGATCCGGTGGTATTATTACCCACCGCCATACTACGACACGATAAATCACATCTGGAAATACCGTCATCCCTGGCTTTGGTACGACGGCAACAAGCACGGGGGAAGGGATTACCAGAACTGGCGCGCGAGAATAACGAATGAAATAAACGCCCCGGCATCCGTTACGATCAGGATCTCCGGTTCGTACGACCCCGTAACGCGGAACGGAACCATGAGGGTCGTTTATCGAAACGATTCGACCGGAAGCATCCATGAGGCGCGGGCGATTACGCTGCTCACCGAAGACAGCATCATATATCACGCGCCGAGCGGCGATTCGGTGCACAATAACGTGGCGCGGGATTACGTGCCCGATCCATACGGCCAGATCATTTCCCTTCCACCCGGCGATTCGGCGATCATCGCCCAATATTTTACGCTCGATACGGCGTGGAATTTCAACAAATGCATGATCGTCGCATGGCTGCAGAACGACAGCCTGACCGCCGATTCGGTCAAACCAATATATCAGGGCGGCAAAAAATTGGTATCCGAGCTGGATCAGTCAATATGGGAGGAATCATCCGCAAGAACGGACCGGCAATGCCGGGCGTTTCCGAATCCATGCCGGAACAGCACGCGTTTTGCATTCACTCTCGACGCCGGCAGGCATTATAAGATAGGTGTCTTCGATATTCAGGGCAGAAAGATAAGGGAAATAGCCGGTTCATCAAAGACTCCTGAAACCCTTGTTACTTGGGATTGTCGGGACGATAAGAAGGGATCGATCCGGCCCGGCGTTTACTTTTACCGGATCATGTGCGATCCCATGTCACCGGCAATATCCGGAAAAGTGATCGTTCGCTAGCGGTCCGCGATCCGGAACTGCGGCGCAACTGTACAGTGCTTGTATCCGCGCCGAGTTTTAACAACCACCCTGTCCGCTATCCGTTTCTTGCATTCTGAACATAAATGGATACAATTTTTCAAACTGGGAGAAGATTAAGGAATTTAACCACCTCTTCCTGGTATATATGAAATACAAGGAGGCTGCTATGCGAACTTATATCCATGGTTTTTCAAGGATCGTCGGTTCATCCCTTTTCATCATTATCATCTCGAGCGGTATCGCTTCTTGCGCGGCAAAAGGCGTTGTCGTCGATGATGCCGGGTCCACTCCCGAGGCCGTCGTCGCGATCGTGAATGCCAACAACCGGCTTGCTTTTGAACTTTACGCGAAATTTAACGAAAAATCAAAAGCCGATAACATTTTCTTTTCGCCCTACAGCATTTCGGTCGCCCTGGCCATGACCTACGAGGGAGCCAGGGGCCAGACCGCGGATGAAATCCGATCGGTACTGCATATCTCCGAAGATCCGATCTTAAGAAAGCCGAATTTCGCGAAAATCATCAACGACATCAACCGCAAGGACGCGAAATACAAGCTCTCGACCGCCAACGCGCTCTGGCTGCAAAATGACTACAAGTTGCTCCCGGATTACACGACGACCGTCGAAAAATACTACGGCGGGAGAGTCACCAACCTGGATTTCATCGGGCAGAGCGAAAAATCACGCAAGACCATCAATACCTGGGTCGAAGACCAGACCAACAAGAAGATCAAGGACCTGATCCCGCCCGGTGTCCTCAACGCGCTGACCAGGCTAGTCCTGACCAATGCCATTTATTTCAAGGGGAACTGGATGAAGAAATTCGACAAGAAGAACACGATGGAAGAGGATTTTAGAACCGGTCCGGGACAAAATGCGAAGGCTAAGATGATGAGGCTGACCGGCGAAGCGGCGAAGTTCAATTACGGCGAGAGCGACGAGCTCCAGATCCTGGAAATGGTCTACGAGGGCGAGGACCTGTCCATGGTGATCCTCCTGCCCAAGGGAGACAAGCTGGACGAGATCGAGAAGTCAATTACTTTAGATAGATTGGCGGAATGGAAGGACCTGCTCGGCGAACGGAGAGTCGATGTCTTCGTCCCCAAATTCAAATTCGAGACGAACTATTTCATGGTCGACGCCCTGACCGAAATGGGCATGCCTTCGGCTTTTAAGAGCGGCGTGGCCGACTTTTCAGGGATCGACGGCTCCAAGTCCCTCGTCATTCAAAATGTGATCCATAAGGCGTACATCGATGTGAACGAGGAGGGGACCGAAGCCGCGGCCGCGACCGCCATCGTCTTCGGGACGACTTCTGTTCCGCCGCCGACTCCGGTGTTCCGGGCCGACCATCCGTTCATTTTCATGATCCAGCAAAAGAACACCGGCAACATCCTGTTCATGGGCAGAGTCAGCGATCCCAGTAAATGAACATGGACGCGATCGCCATTACCGGGGTCAAATATCAAGATTTGACCCCAAAGCTACTCCAGAAATAAAAGTTTCAAAAATGAATCGCGTGGCCTAGCCAGAAGAAAAAAACGATTGCCAGCACATGCAGTATCCACCAATTGCGTGTTAATAATCTGAATTTATTCATGTTACCTCCATATCAAATGGCCTAAAAAATAAATCAAAGAGATAACCACTAAATGCACCAGCCACCAGCCATAATTGGGATAACGGTAGAATATCCCTTTTTTGACCGTGTTCGCGTCGTAACCGCGAAGTTCAAGTTCAAAGAGCGCCTTGCCAACGAAGAACTTTCCCCAGAGGAGCACGATATCGGCCAGTGTTGTCTGAAGCAAGATCGAGGCGAAGGTGAGCGGTTTGGGCCAGTGGACAATGGCAAAGTGACTCATGGCTATAGAACCTAAGATCGTCAACATTCCATTGATCACGTAGCCGTAGCTAACGGTCCGTTTGAATGAAAAGAGCAAAGGAATAATAACGATGCTCAATATCCCGGCGACGAAAGGAACGAAATTAGATGAGTTGCGGGTAAACGGATGGATCCTCGTATGCAGGAGAAAACCGCCGATCGCAAGCGCTACCAGCGCCGAGATCAACGCTGACTTGATGTATGATCTAACCGACATATTATCTCCTTTCTATCGGGTCTGTCCCGAACTATTTTTATATCCAATTCCCCCGTAAGCTTGCGAGCACTATCTTCAGGTTTCATATTTTCGAATCTTCCCTTTTTATTTAATCTCGTTAGTATATGATTTTTTATATTTAGAGTCAAGATATAAAAGAATGATTTGTATCTGATGACGCCCCTCATTATTTGATTCTATTCGGGGTGGAAATCGCGGATTTTTGACAGCCATCCCTTGGCGCCGAGTTTTTTGAAAATCTCTTTCGCTTTCTTTAAGTATTCTTTACCCTCTGCCCTATGCCCTATGCTCTTAGCGTAGTAATAGTACACCCGTGCGATATCGAACGGCAACTTCAGTTCTTCGAATATTGAAATCGCCTCCTTGAACCTACTCTCTGCCCTTGGCCCTTTACCCTTTGCCAAATTAATCCTCGCCTGCAGGAGCAGTGCCTCGGCCCGGCCAGCCTTTAATTTCAGAACCTCAGCCAGTCTCAGTGCTTCCTCGGCGTAGAGTCGCGCGCGTTCCATTCCCTTTTCTTTAGCCTCTTTGAACGCCAATTCGCCCAAGGAAACCGCGATCCTCTGCCGGAGTTCCTTTTCTTTAATTCCCAGGGCGATCTTTTCCGCATTGACAAGATACGCCCTTGCGTTTTTAAGGTCGCCTAATCCTAAATAAACCTTTCCCATATTGTTGAGGGTGGCACACCGACCAGGACGATCATTTATATCCTCCCTTATTTTAAGTGATCTTTCAAAGTAAGTAAGCGCTTTACGGCAATCGCCCAAACGGTAATATACAAAACCGGTATTGTTGATAATGGCGCCTTGCCCTGAACGCTCACCGATCTCTTTTAATATTTTTAAAGATTTAGCATAATACGCCAGCGCTTTTCGATATGATCCCAATTGTTCATGATAAAAACCGATATTTGCCAGGGTGACTCCCTGGCCCCTTCGGTCGCCTACTTCCTTTCTTATTTCCATGGCTTTATTACAACATTCTATGGCCTTGCGGTATGATCCAAGTCGGGCGAATTGAATGGCGATATTGTTAAGGCAAATTCCCTGACCCTGACGATATCCGATCGCTTCCCTTATCTTTATGGATTTATTAAGATACTCAAGCGCCTTCCGGTATTCGCCGATATCATCGAACATGTTGCCGATATTATTAAGAGTAACGGCTTGAAACCTGCGGTCGTCGATTTTTTTAAATATTTTTAATGATCGATGATAATAAACCAGCGCTCTGGGAAAATCGCCAAGATGATTATATATTATACCAATATTATTAAGGGTGATCCCCTGACCCGACCGATCGTCGATCATTGCCCGCGCCTTCAATGAACGTTGATAATACACCAGCGCCTTCCGGTATTTTCCCAGCTGATCATAAACAAAACCGACGATATCTAAACTGGCGGCGATCCCCTTTTGATCTTTGAGCTTATTATAGATCAATAAAGCTTGTCGGGCTGTATTTGACATTTCGTGATATTTACCGGTCGAACCATATAAACCGCTCAATAGAATCAGGTATTTGGCAAGGTATTCCTTATCGCCGCTCTGCTGGGATAAGATCCGCCCTTTTTCACAATCCTTCATGGCCTCGATATTTTTTCCTGTCAGATCGTACACCTCGCTTCGGCCCAGCAGGGCCTTGAGTAGCAGATCTTGCTCGCGGTCCATCGTATCCATTATCCTCGGAATACTTCAGTGGTCAAGACGAAAAGTATACCGTTTCCACCCTGTCTGGGAATGGTATACTTTTGAACTTACTTAAAATACTCTAAGGGGAATTTCAGCCATCCCAATTTCACCAAAACGACGACAACGGTCGTGTAAATGACGGAGATTATTACGTCTTTCAACAATGCTCTTTTTGTGTATTTGACTTTTTCTTTTGTGACCAGATCCTTTACACCCCGGTGGAAAAGGATAAGACCGGCGATATTCGTGATCCAATAACCGAGGACCATCACCGGCAAGAAGAGTTTTCTCGAGATCAATCCGAAGGGGAATGCGAACGCATAAGCGAGCGGGATGTTAATTATTATGTCGTTCCACCAGGAGAGCGGCGAAAGAAGGTAACCGACCGTGGCTAAAATTCCGCCCTTGATCTTCGGCCGCATTTTATTTAATACAATCCCATTTCAATGACCGCCGACGGCGGCGTAGCCCTCCTCAATTTTTTTCTTAACACGCGCAATGATTTTCTCTATTTATCTGACCTTTATTATTTTCTGAATGATCTTCCCGTCAACTTCAAGAAAATATATGCCGGATCGCATCGTTCTGGGCGTAACGATCCTCCCGGTCAAGTCGAAAATCCTGTAATTTTCCCCCACCGGCAATTGCAGAGTTCCCCGAATGACGGTTGAATATTTCCGATCGGATGAATAGCTTCGTATCGGATTTTCATATACTCCGAAGACATCCGGCTCCGTTCGGACAAGATATACATCCTCGTTGGAACCGGTGTCTGAAGAATCTGTGGATCCGGCAATAATATAGCCCCCGTCCGGAGTAAAATTCACGGCAAAGGCGGCAGCGTAGCCGTCCCCAGCCAGCAGTTTAGTCCAGATGGTGTCACCAAAAGCATCTAATTTTATAATATACATCTGGCAACCGGGCCAATAGGAATCGGACCAGCCGGCCGCGATGAAACTACCGTCACTTTTTTGACGAACGGAATATCCCCATTCGGTAGACTCACCGCCATAGTGCCTTGTCCATAAAGTATCACCATCTTTGTTGATCCGGACGACATAATAATCACCATAAATGGCTCCGTAAGAATCCGTAATCCCGATCATTATCGCTCCGGAATCAGATGTGGCAGCGATACCTGTTGCCGTATAATGATCGATTCCGCCGTATGTTCTCGACCACAGTGAATCGCCATTATTATCCAGGCGTATGACATAAACATCCTGGGCACCCGTCCCGAACGATCTCGTATCGCCGGCGGTTATAAATCCGCCTTCCGGCATTCCCGCTATGGAATATGCGCCATCCTCCTCTGGCCCGCCGTAGAACTTTTCCCAGGCGGGATTGCCCGACGAGTCGATCTTGACGACGTATACATCCCAGCCGGTGCCGAAGGAAGCCGTGAGCCCGGCCACAACGACACCACCGTCAGATGATAAAGCAAGTGAATAACCCCGGTCGCTCGCGGTCCCGCCGAACGTTCGTGTCCAAATGGTATCGCCGGTCGGATCCGTTTTGACGACGTAAACATCATCGCTTCCATGACCATATGAGTCCGTATAACCAGCGATAACATAACCGCCGTCCGCGGTCTGTTTTACGGACCAGCCCACGTCATCGTTGGGGCCACCATAGGTTTTTTCCCATTGAGCATTGCCCTGAAGGTCAGTTTTGATGACATAGACATCCGATTCTCCGGCCCCATACGACCGCGTGTATCCGGCGATTATATATCCGCTGTCCGCAGTGAGCTGAACCGAATAGGCCATATCAGCCGACGGTCCGCCGAAGGTTTTTGTCCAAAGGGTGTCGGGCGCTTGGGCGAAAATGCCGGTGATCCAGAGACTGGATATTATGTAAGGAATGGCCGCTTGTTTACCGAGTGATTTTATTATCCCTCCTTCCGATTATAATCAAACACTGCAACCGATATAGTTGTATCTATTTACAAACTATTATACCTGACTGAACGGCCAATGTCTAGTCTTTTCCCCAGAAGGCGTCGGCTTCCTTTTCCATTTTTTCGAGCCGGTCGTAATAATCCGGGAATTCGTTCAGGTGGGCCAGGGCGATCTTGCCCGTCATCAGGGAATCGTCATTGGTGACATTGGTTTTTGAATCGATTAATCCGTGTTCCAATTCGACATCCATCCCGCGGCGGAATTGATCGACATCGAACTTATCCCATTTGATCCCCAGTTTTTCCCCGATTTGCTTCGCTACATCTTGGGTAAAACGTTTCTTTTCTGCCATCGGACAGCCTCCTGTTCTTAAAAAAATGTTTAGGAACGGTATTTGTCTTTAACCCGGTACTTCGCGTATATTTTGCGGAAATGAAAACCGTAGATCGCGAAGGACACGGACATACCGATCAAACGCGGGGACTGGAACATGGTCCAGATGAGCAGACGCCAATAATGCAACCGTTCCCGGCCGATCACCCCCAGCTGGATATTGGAGCGCAAGAACGCCGCCAAGGCTCGCAAGTCAAACCTGAATTTCGTCTTATTACGCCGCGGCCGGTATTGTTTGAGAAAGGTCCGGACGCGCTCGTAATAGTATTTAGGGATATAGAGCGTTTTGGCGATCTTCTGATAACCCGCGATGAGTTCCTCGCGATCCATGCGGGGTTTGAAGTTGATCGTGCAATCGATGCTGCTGCCGGTGTGGTCTTCGGCCAAGAGCCTCTTTTCCCGGACCAAACGCTGGTATAGTTTAGTACCGCGCAGGGCGTTCAGCAGGCTGATCATGGCGGTCACGATGCCGCTCTTCTGGATGAATTTTATCTGCCGCTCGAAGATCGTCACCGGGTCGTTGTCGAAACCGACGATGAAACCGCCCATGACCTGCAACCCGAACGCTTGAATTTTCTTGACGCAGGCGATCAGATCCCGGCTCTGGTTGGGATACTTGCCGCATTCTTTCAGGCTTTCCTCGTTCGGCGTTTCAATGCCCATGAAGACCGTGTCAAAACCGGCCTTGCTCATGAGGCGCATGAGTTCGTCGTCGTCGGCCAATTCCATCGAAGCCTGGGTGATGAACGCGAAAGGATAATGTCTTTTCTCTATCCATTCCGCCAGCGCGGGCAGGATCTCGGTTTTCAGCTTACGCTTGTTGCCGATGAAATTATCGTCGACGAAGAATACCGAACCGCGCCAGCCCGTTTTGTAAAGGCCGTCCAGTTCTCCGAGCACCTGCTCTTTTGTCTTAGTGCGGGGTAAGTGGCCGTAAAGCAGGGTGATGTCGCAGAACTCGCAGTCAAACGGGCAGCCGCGCGAGTATTGGACGTTCATCGTCCCGTATCTTCCCTTTTTGACCATACGCCAGAGGGGAGCCGGCGATTTCGTGAGGTCCGCCCACTCCGCGGAATCGTAAATGTGGCGGGGTTCACCCTTTTTCAGGTCTTCCAGGAACCGGGGTAGGTTGATCTCCGCTTCGTTGAGCACTAAATAGTCCGCGTCGTCGAAATCCTGATAGCCGGTCGTGAACAGGGGCCCTCCGCAGACCGTCTTTTTCCCGATCTTCCTGCACCGCTCGATGATCTCCCGCGCCGACCCTTTCTGGATGGACATGGCGCTGATGAAAACCAGGTCCGCCCACCGCAGGTCGCGGTCGCTCAGGCGCTGGATGTTAAGGTCGACCAATTTTTTCGGCCAATCCTGAGGCAGCATGGCCGCCACGGTCATCAGGCCGAGCGGCGGGTTGGTCGCTTTCTTAAAAACGAATTTTAAAGCGTGTTTGAAACTCCAGAACGTATCCGGATAACTCGGATAAACCAGTAAAATTTTCATTTTTTCCTTTCTATTATTGAAAACCAGGTCGATTCGCCATTAAAAATACCTTAAGAATAAATAAATATTGCACAGGAGAATCGTCAGGATCATCGCGGGCAGGGCGTATTTTACATAACGCGGCCAGCCGACCTTGTAACCCTCCTCTTCGGCCCGGGCGAGACCCACGACGTTGGCTGACGCGCCGATCGGCGTGCCGTTGCCGCCGATGTCCGTGCCCAGGGCTAATGCCCAGCTCAGGGTCGGGAGCGGCATGCCGCTCCGGACAAGACCGGCAATCACCGGCACCATGGTCGCGGCGAATGGAATGTTGTCGACGATCGCCGACGCGAACGCGGAAAGCCAGAGGATCACCGACGCGACCAGGAACACGTTGCCGCCGGAAATTCGTCCGATCAGGTCGGCCAGGATCTTCAATACGCCGGCATGCTCCAGGCCGCCGACGCAGACGAACAACCCGATGAAAAAGAGCATGGTCCGCCAGTCGAAATTTTTCAGGACGCGCAGAGCGTCCCGGAACGCGAAAACAAGGATCAAAGCGCCCGCGATACAGCCGATGAAGGCGACCGAGAGCCCGGTGCGGTTATGGGTCACGAGAAGCCCGACCACGAGGAGGAAAACGAACATGTAGATGTAGAAGCGGAGCCAATCCTTGACCGCGTCCCGGGGTTCGGGATACTGGGCGTCGGGCACGGGTTTCACGACCAAGGCCTTGCGAAAAACGATCAGGAAATAGACCAGGGCCACGGCCATGCAAATCCAGGCTATAACTCCGGTGTTGGCCAGGAAATCGAAGAATGAAAAATGGAAAGACGTGCCGATGATGATGTTGGGCGGGTCGCCGGACATGGTCGCGCTGCCGCCGGTGTTGGCCGCGAAGATCTCGGCGATGATCAGAGGCACCGGATCGAAATCCAATAACCGGCCCAACTCGATCGTGACCGACGCCAGAAAAAGCAGGACCGTGATGCTGTCGATGAACATCGCGAGAAAACCGGAGAGGAGAAAGAACGCAATGAAGATCGGGACGACCCGGTACTTGACCACTTTCGCGACCACGAGGCACAGCCACCGGAAAAAACCGACTCGTTCCAGGCCTTCGATCATGACCATCATGCCCGCGATGAAGATGATCGTCTGCCAGTTAACGCCGTAGGACGCTTCACCGTGCGCGCCGCGGACGACCCAGAACGAAGGCCGGATAATTTCCGTCAGGTTCAACACCTTCCAGACTCCATCCAGGTTCCGGATCACGAGAAAGATCATGAGCCCGGCGCCGGCCAGCGCGGAGATATAACGGTGCCACTTCTCGAGCATGATGCTCACGAACATGGCGAGAAAAATGGCGATGGCGAGGATCTGGTCAAAGGTCATTCGGTTATTATAGGGGAAAAAACTCCCGAGTCAACATGAAATCCTCATTCATCATCCCCTGTCATCCCCCGATTTAATCGGGGGATCTCAAAGATATAGATTCCCCGGTCCCCTCGAAAAAACCTCGGGACTATAGCAAGCCGGGGAATGACAAAAATAGTATATAGGAAGTAAATAAAGATTTTGCCCTTGACAATTATTTACCGACCGTTATAATTTAACAGGAAGGAAATAATGAAAATGATAACCTGGGCAAAACTGGCTTTCATTATGGCCATCGCGGTCGGGTCATACGCGCAAGGGCCCGATACGCTGAGGATATTATTCATCGGCAACAGCCTCACTTATTACAATAATCTGCCCTGGCTAGTCGACAGCCTGGCCATGTCGGCCGGGAAAAAGGCGGTGGTCGACATGAGCGCGTTTGGCGGTTATAGGTTAGAACAACACCGGGCCGACTCGCAAACCATATACAAGATAAACCACGGCCCCTGGAACTTTGTCGTTCTCCAGGAGCATAGCGAGATCCCGGTCATCCCCTACTGGCGTTGGAACAGTTGGCATCCAGCATGTTGGTCATTGGACACAATGATCCGAAACAATGGCGCGACTACTGCGCTTTATATGACCTGGGGCTGGAAAAACGGCGGTCAGCATGAATATTACGGATATTACAGCATCGTTTTCCAGAATTATTTTCACATGCAGGATTCGGTGACCGCGGCCTATGAATGGATCGCCTGGGATCTCACCCGCGATACTCTGGTGCCGGTGGGTCGCGCTTGGGCCCGGGCAAAAACGCTGGATTCGCTGGTCGATCTTTGGGAAAGCGATAACAACCACCCGACCCTAAAAGGTTCCTACCTTACCGCCTGCGTTTTTTACACTAAATTATTCGAGGCCAACCCGATCGGCTTGCGCTATACCGCCGGTTTAAGCCGTGCGGACGCGCGCTTTTTACAAACCGTCGCTTATGAAACGATTTACGGGATCGCCGAGACCGGACCGGAAATACCGATCCGCATGGGGATCACGGCTTACCCAAATCCGTTCCGAACAAGCACAGATATTAGATTACAGATGACTGATATAAGTTCCCAGAATAAAAAATTGCAGATCTTTGATATTTCAGGCCGTTTGATTAAATCCTTTTCTCTGCCTACTACTTACTCCCTACTCCATACTGTCGTTTGGGACGGAACGGACCAAATGAACCGTACTGTTCCGCCGGGTGTTTACATTATTCAGCTCAAGGTTGGAGATAAAACCGAAACCGCGAAGATCGTGAGACTAAAATAAATCCTTTTTTTAACTTGGAATTTCCCGCCCCTTGGGGCACGGTATGATTCTTTCTGTATTTGCCCCATTCATGGAGCGCCGTTGCCGTTCAAACCAACGCGCGATAAATCGCGCAATTACAATATAACATTAGATGCCCCGCCCCCTGGGGCGGGGAGTTCCTTATAGTTCATTTCTAAAACCAAAATTTCGAATACATATTAAAATCCCCCTTAATCCCCCTTTCACAAAGGGGGAAGGTTGGTGAAAAACTTACATAAAGGGGTGACTGAGGGGGATTTTAATAAAAAAAGGGCGGGTATGAAACCCGCCCTTTTAAAATCAGCCCGTAAATATTACGGGGTTACGCACCAACGGAGACCGGCAATACCCTGGTAGGCGAGTTTGAGCGTATTCGCCAAACCATTGACGCCGGTAACCTGAATCTTGCCGAAATAATCGTTGGATGAACCCCAACCGTCATTATCCGGATCGATCCAGAAATAGTATACCGCGTTGGCACTGATGTTAACCTGGGTCGAATATCCACCAGCCGGATCCGCGACTGTCACGTCTCCATAATTGGTGCTGCCGCTGTTTTTGGTCGCGTTAACTTCGTCATTATACGGAGTGGGTAGATGATCGCTGGGCGAAGTGAACTGCGGAGTCGCCGGGACCGAGTTGATATAATAGTCCAGGAGCGGGTGGTTGGATGTATTGGAGAGGGAATAAGCGACGGCCGTTCCACCGGCATTGAAACCGAAGCCGCTCGGATGGGTCGTATCCGGATCCGTGTTCCCGTATACGATCAAGGCACCGGTTTCAACCGGCGTGCAATCGATTTCATCCTTACCGCTTTCCAGGTCGCCCGCATAAGCGGAAACGCCGACAACCAAACAGGGCACCGTATCCGTATAGGTGGTTCCGACGACGGTATCAACCACGAAGTTGTCGTGATAAATAATGAACCCGTCGGCATTGGCGTCAGCGCTCCACGTAAGGGTGAGACCGCCTCCACCATCTATCACATCATACGCAACCGTCGGCTGATCCGGCGTGGTTGCACTTTCGCAACCGACGAGGATCAGCAGCGCGGCGAACGCAAAGGTCAGTGCTAATAGTTTTTTCATAATTTTTCTCCTTTCCTACTTCTGAGTAGGCGGTTTAACGCCGCCGCCCGGTGGTTTGACCGGCACAAAGCCCTTGTGGTACTTATCGATATGGGCCAGGTAATCCGTGTTCAGTGTTTCGACCGTGATCTTCAGCGTAGCAACGTCGGTCTTCAGCGTGCTGATCTCGGTCTTCAATGCTTCGAGTTGCTCAGGTGTCACCGCCGCTGGCGGCTGGCAGCCGATTACCACTAATGCTACGCCGATAATCAGCAGTATTGCGAGTTTCTTCATGTACGACCTCCTTGTTTTCCTTGCTATTTATTATATATTACTCCCTAAAATTTACGGGAGTATAATCCTGGGCCTAAGTGGAATCGAACCACTCACCTCATGCTTATCAGGCATGCGCTCTAACCAACTGAGCTATAGGCCCTACTTATCGATATTTTGGTATTATAACCGATAAATCTTTAGTTGTCAATACCTATTATACAAATATTACGGTGATTTTGAACGGGATTACGGTGATTTTAATAGGGTAATTGCCCTATCATTGTCATTATATCTATCTATCACCGTAATTGTATTTTCTGTTAGAATTCGATATTCATCACCCGTCCTTCAAGATCCGGGGTGCGGGGAACCGTCGGCATCACCCCTTGAAAAACCCTCTTCCCGGCGATCTCCACGACCTGAAAAGGAAAACCCGCGATCGGGAATCCGCCGAAGAATAATTTCATACAGTAGACGCCGACCGGGAACTGGCTACTGGTATATATTCCAACCTGCCAGACCTGAGTTCCGCAATTGATCACGAAACCGGCGCTGTCGACCGCCGAGCCGCTTTCATAAAGGATATGGGTTATTCCCATAGTTTTTGGAAAAGGCTCCGCATAGACGAAGGTCATGACGATCCCGACCAGATACCCGGAATTGGGGTCGTGTATGGGAACACCATCGCACCGCTGAAGCGGAGCTGGAGCCGTAAAACTCTCCGTCAACACGTCATACGGATTGATATGCTCGCGCTGGCAGGAAAAGAATACGAAGACGATGAATAATCCGAATATAATTTTTCTCATATGCCCTCCTTATATGCCCTTTCTTAGCCCGATCTGGATCTTGGCATACGCCGGCATTTCGAGATCGATAACCGGCTTCAAACCGACGGGTTTTTCGGCCTGGTTATTCTTTATCTGAAAATACAGGGCGCGCGCGAAGAAAAAAATCGCGCCCGCGGCGCAAATATTCCGCGCGTTATCGTAAACCACGGTCTGGTCATAGTACTTATTCGCGGATTTCATCGAACCGCTCCTCTTATAATTATCGTAGGCTTTATTGCCAAGCATGAAAAAAGTTCCGCCCCCGATCCCGAATCCAAGCCCGAGCGCCGCGTTGATAATGATCTCTTTATTGTATGATTTAACCGATTCCTTAAGTGGTTTTATCAGAGTATCCCCAGTTTGGTTAAGCGCGAAGATTAATAAAATACAAAATGGCATATCTCCTCCTTTAAATCCGGATGATTACAAAAACCCTAAAAATAGATTACAACGATATCGTTTTTACGGTGATCGTTTTTTACCTAAATCTTGTTGCCGGCCACCGTAATCGTTCTTTTACAGCAGTTCCGCGATCTGGACCGCGTTCAGGGCCGCGCCCTTGCGGACGTTGTCAGCCACGATCCACATTGCCAGGCCGTTCTCGAATACGAAATCTTTGCGGATCCGACCGACGAAAACGGCGTCCTGGCCGTCGGCCTGGATCGGCACCGGGTAATCCTCATGGTCATCCAGCAGCTTGACGCCCGGCGCCTTGCGCAGAAGGTCTTTGGCCAAATGGATCGGTATGAATTGCTCAAATTCCACGGAAACCGCTTCGCTGTGGCCGTTCATGACCGGGACCCGGACGCAGGTCGCGGTCACCTTGATCTCGTTATCGCTCAGGATCTTACGGGTCTCGTTCACCAACTTCATCTCTTCCTTGGAATACCCTTCCTCGTTAAAACCGCCGATCTGGGGGATGACGTTGGCGCCGATGGGATGGGGAAAAACATTGTCTTCGGGCATTTGGATCTTTTCACCCATGGCCAGGTATTCGTTTTCCAGCTTCAGTTCGTCGACCGCGGCCCGGCCATAACCGGACACAGCCTGGTAGGTCGCGACGAAGATCTTTTTGATCCGCGATTCCTTATGCAGCGGATACAGGGCGATCAGCATCTGGATCGTCGAGCAGTTAGGGTTGGCGATGATGAAATTGTGTTCGCGGATCTTCTCCGGGTTCACCTCGGGGATTACGAGCGGTACTTCCGGGTCCTGTCGGTAGGCGGACGAATTGTCGATCACCAGCTTGTTCTTCGCCTGGAACTTGGGCACGATCTCCCGGGCGAGCGGTTCGTCAAGACAGGAAAAAACGAGATCGATCTGGTCGATGAAACTTTCGTATTCGGCGAGGACCTCGACATCCCGATCCTTGAAAGTTATGGTCATGCCCTCGCTCCGTTCCGACGCGAAAAGGAAAAGGTCCTGGATCGGAAAATTACGCTCGACGAGGATCTTAAGCACTTCCCGGCCCACCATACCCGTGGCGCCCAGGACCGCGATATTTTTCATGGCTTCATTATACGAAAAAACAACGGGGTGTCAAGACGGCTGTCGGAGAACCTGTCATTGCGAGCCCGTAGGGCGTGGCAATCTCATCTTCATTGTTTATCGAACAAACCGGGGATTGCTTCGGTCGTTTCACTCCCTCGCAATGACAACTAATATTGTCTAATATATGATTGACAGGCTTTACTTTTTGGCTATAATAGCAATTCCGGAGGATTAAATGAATGATAAAACACTCGATAGAATTCTCATTTTTCTTATAATTCTCATCGTCGGCGCGGTCTATCTTTACACCGTGGCGCCCACGTTTTCTTTCTGGGATTGCGGCGAATTCATCGCCACCTGCAAGACGCTCGCGGTTTCTCACCCGCCCGGCGCCCCTCTCTTCATTTTCTTCGGACGGATCTGGCTCATCATTATCGGTTTTGTCTCCAAGATCCTGCCGATATCCCGGGACCTGGGCTGGCGCCTTAATATCCTGTGCAGTTTCCTCACCGTCGGTTCCGCCGTCATCTTTTATAAGATCCTGACCGTCGTGCTGCGCCGCATCTCCAGCGGTAACGCATTGACGCGGATTCGCCTAACGGCTTTCGGATCGGCGATCATGGTCGCCTTTTTCTATACGCTCTGGTGGAACGCGCTGGAAACGGAAATGTACAGCGTGGCGACCTTCTGTTTCCTGCTGATCAATTACATCGTCCTGCGCTGGGGTGAAGGGTGCCGGGAAGGCAAGCCGAACCACCGGCTGATAATTCTCGCTTTCTACCTGATCTTTCTCTTCACCAGCATCCAGCTGATGCCGTTTCTTTTCCTGATCCCGGCCTACGCGTACATTTTCATGGTCGAACGCCGTTATCTACGCGACTGGCTATTTATCCTCCTGGGCGTATTCCAGTTCGCCCTTTTTGCCGCCCTATTTATCATTCCGTTCAAGGGTTTCGCAGTATTCCTGCTCCTCGCCGCGCCGGCCGGCGCAATTTGGCTTTTCCTTACGCAACCGAAGCGCTATTCGAATCAAGGCTTTTTCTGGATCACCGCGCTGCTCCTCATCTTATCCGCGACAACGGAACTTTACCTGCCGATCCGGTCCCAGGTCTTGATCAAATTGTACCAGAATCCAAAGGCTCATGCCGAGTATCTCGCCGGCAAAAATATCGCGCCCCGCATCAACGAATGCGAACCGGGACAAAACTGGACTTCATTCATGGACGCCCTGCACCGGGGCCAGTACGGACCCCAGACCTTGCTCCCCCGCAAAACCCAGCTGTCGACCGGTTACAACGTGGTAGAGGGGTACTTCTGGCAGATGGCCATGTACGTCCGTTACCTTTCCCAACAACCCCTGCCCGAGGACGTAAATCCCATTTTCCGTTTTTTCATCCTCTTCGCCTTTTACGCCGCCGGCTTAGGTGGTATGTGCTTGCTGTTCCGGCGCGATAAAAAACTTTTCACGATGCTGGCCTTGACGCTCTTCATGCTTTCGTTCGCGATCGTCGGTTACTTGAACATGAAATTTTCCCCCAGCGATTCCGACCCCAAACACCAGGACCGCGAAGTCCGGGAGCGGGATTATTTCTTCCATACCGGCTTCACTTATTTCGGCATGTTCATGGGCATCGGTGCTTTCGGCGCCGCCGAATGGCTCGGCCGCCGCCCGCGGTTTGGACCAGCCCTGCGCTCGGGCGTCCTGGCCGCGGCCGCGGCGTTCGCGATCGTACCCATCGCTACCAATTTTCGCATAACCTCCCGCTTTGGCAACTTCATCCCCAAGGATTACGGTTACAACATGCTTATCTCCTGCGACGACAACTCCCTCATCTTCACGAACGGCGACAACGATACTTTTCCCCTCTGGTTCGCCCAGGAAGTGCTGGGCCTTAAGCGGGACGTGCTCGTCGCCAACCTTTCCCTGATCAACACCGACTGGTATATCCGCCAGCTCAAGTACTGGGGCGCGCCCATCAGCTTCAGCGACTACGTAATCAAGCGGCTCCAGCCGGTCGCGGTCGGCAACCATTACGTCCTGGTCAAGGACATCATGATCCGGGAGATCATGGCGGCCAACGCGGGGATCCGGTTGAAGGAGGAGGATTATTTCTCACCTCAGGAAAACTTCGCGGCCAAATATCTAAAAGGTTACCGGGGAAAACGGACGATCTATTTTTCCTCGACCGTCTCCGAGGACAACTTCAAGGGCTTTACCCCCTACCTTAGGCTCGAGGGTCTGGTCTACCGGCTGGTGGGCGACAGCATCGCGCCGCCCCGCAATATCAACCAAGCACGCACCCAGGATCTTTTTTACCGCGTCTATCGCTATACCGGCGTCTTCGACCCGCCCCAGCAGAAGGTCCTTGCCGACATCATTCCGGATTTCTCAACCCGGAAAAAACAGGGGGAATTCTATGACTTCGCACTGCCCAAGGACGAAAACACGAGACGTCTTTATACCAACTACGCCGCGGGCCTTTTCGCCCTGGGCCTCTATCTGAGGGACCAGAACGACTACCCGGCCGCGGAACAAGCCTGGCGTTTCGCCCTGGCCTTCCAACCCGATCCCGATTATCCGTTCCTCTATAACCTGGGCATCCTCTTCGCCCAGCAGGGCCGTCCCGATTCCGCGGTAACCTACCTGGCCCAGATCGAAACCCGAGAACCCCAGCTGCTCACGCAGATCGGCAGCGCCTTCGGCATTCTCGGCGCCTATGACCGGGCCGTGACCACGTTGAACCGGGCCATCCGGATCAACCCGCGTTTCGCTCCCGCCTATTCGGCGCTGGTCAGTGTATACATTAACCAAAGCGACCGTTCGTCGGCGATCCGAGTCCTCGGCGATTGGTTGCGCTTGAACCCGCAGGACAGCGTCGCTTACAATATGATGAAGGAGCTCGAAAAACAATGAAAGCGGTCCACCTGTATTCCGGGGGTTTGGATTCCACGATCGTGCTGGAGATCCTTAAATCCTGGGGAGCCAAGACCTACCCTCTGCACGTGACGCATAAATTCCTATCCATCAAGCGCCTGCCAGAAATTCCCGGCCTCAAAACGTTGGACGCGACCGAAGAATTCATCGAGATCGTCAAGAGCCCGCAGCATGGTTACGGAAAGAATTTCAATCCCTGCATCGACTGCCGGATCCTCATGCTGAAAAAAGCGAAGGAATACATGGCTGAGTTGAAAGCCGATTTCGTAACGACCGGCGAAGTCCTGGACCAGCGCCCCATGTCCCAGCGCCTCGACACGATGATGCGCATCGAACGCGAGGCCGGGTTGGAGGGGCTCGTGGTCCGTCCCTTGAGCGGAGGGTTGCTCCCGACCACGATCCCGGAGCAGAAAGGGATGATTGACCGCGAGAAAATGCTGAAATTGAAGGGCCGCTCCCGAAAATTCGAACTCGCCTTCGCGGCGAAGAACGATATCAAAGATTATTTTTCACCCAGCGGCGGGTGCCTGCTGACGGATCCCGGATTTTCCCGGCGCCTGGCCGACGCCATGCGTTACCAGGAAGACCTGGACGAGAAATCGATCGAGCGGCTCAAGATCGGACGCCACTTCCGCATCGCGCCCGACGCCAAGCTGATCGTCGGCCGCAACGAAGAGGAGAATAAAAAGCTGGAAGAATTGGCCGGTCCGTTCTACTTCCTATTCGTTTCGGACACGGGCAGTCCGAACACGATCCTGGAGGGCAACAAAAAATATTTAAAACTGGCCGCCGCGGTCACCGCCCGTTACTCTGACCGGAACCAGGAAAAAGACATCGAAGTCCAGTACCGGCAGAAAAAAAAGACCGGTAAGATCACCGTCAACCCCATCTCGGACGACGAGTTGGCTCAATGGAGGATCTGAAGCTGGAAAAGATCTGGGCTCCCTGGCGGTTCGAATACATCCGCAATCCGGGTTCGGGCTGTTTTCTCTGCGCCGGATGGCGGAGCCCGGACCTTCGGAAAAGCCTGATTTTGGAGAAAGGACCAAACGCCTTTTCGATCATGAACCGTTACCCCTATAACAACGGTCATATCATGGTCGCGCCGGCCCGGCATGTCGGCCGGCTGGAACAGCTCGACGATCCCGAGATCCTGGAAATAAACCGCCTTTTGGTGCGCGCGATCCGAGCCCTTAACCTGACCCTGAAACCCCAGGGCTTTAACATGGGTGTCAACCAGGGGCAGATCGCCGGCGCGGGCGTGGCCGACCATATCCATTTCCACCTCGTCCCCCGCTGGCAGGGCGATACTAATTTCATGCCGGTCCTCGGCAACATCAAGGTCATCTCCGATGCCCTGCAAAAGACCTACGAGCAGATCCGGAACGGCCTGGAAAAGATCGACCAAATATAACATGTGCGGGATAATCGGAATCTGCGGCCGGACCCAAGCGATCGACAGGATCTATCCGGCCCTGATCGCCCTTCAGCATCGGGGGCAGGACGCGGCCGGCGTGGTTACTTTCGAAGACGGCTTCCACTTGAAAAAGGGTAACGGGCTGGTCGCGAACGTCTTTAATATCAAGAACATGAACCGGCTCCGGGGTTCGATCGGGATCGGCCATGTCCGCTATCCGACGATCGGCTCGGGGTCAGCCGACGACGCCCAGCCCTTCGTGATCACCGTACCCTACGGCATCGCCCTGGCCCATAACGGCAACCTCGTCAATTATCACGAATTGAGAAAATACCTGGTCGAAAAGGAACATCGCTATTTCAATTCGCACAGCGACGCCGAAGTGATCCTCAATGTCCTGGCCAGCGAACTCTCGAAGCTCGATTTGAATGATTTCACGGCCGCGGGTCTGTTCGCAGCCGTGACCGCCCTCTACCGCCGGGCCCACGGCAGTTTCGCGGCGGTGGCGGTCATTGCCCGCAAAGGACTCCTCGCCTTTCGGGACGGAAACGGCATCAAACCCCTCGTCTATGGTCAGCGGGGGTCGAACTATGCCTTTGCCTCCGAAAGCGTCGCCCTCGACCTTCTGGGCTACCGGAATTTTCAGGACGTCCCGCCCGGCCACGCGCTCTTCATCGATCACCGGGGCCGCCGGTTCCAAAAGGAGATCATGCCGGGCAGGAAGGCGACCTGCATTTTTGAATACGTATATTTCGCGCGCCCGGATTCGGTCATCGACGGGATCGGCGTTTATGAAGCGCGGCTTAGGCTCGGCGCGGAACTGGGCAAGGAATGCGTCCGGCAGGGGCTTAAACCGGATGTCGTGATCCCGGTCCCGGACACCGCGCGCGGCGCCGCCCAGATGGTCGCCGAAACCCTGGGCGTTCGGCACCGGGAAGGTTTGATCAAGAACCGTTACGTATTCCGAACTTTCATCATGGCCACCCATGACGAGCGGATCTCCGCGATCCGCCTTAAATTGAACCCGATCCGAAGCGAGATCACCGGCCGCCGGGTCCTGCTGGTCGATGATTCAATCGTCCGGGGCAACACATCCCGTGAGATCATCCAACTCGTGCGGGACGCGGGCGCGCGCGAAGTATACTACGCGCTCTACTCGCCGCCCCTCAAATACCCCTGCGTATACGGTATCGACATGCAGACGCGGAGCGAGTTCATCGCCCGCAACAAATCGGTCGAAAATATCCGGCGATCGATCCGGGCCGACCGGCTCTTATATCAGTCGACGGCCGGCCTGATCCGGGGTGTGGGTATCGGATCGACCGGTTTCTGCACCGCCTGTTTTACCGGTGCTTACCCGACCCGGATCCCGTCCAGGATGATGAAGGGGATTGAAAGAGAACGAAAGACGGCGGTAAAAGACATCGCCTAATTACAAAATCCAAATTTAAAATTACAAATAAAGCTCAAATGGCAAGTTTAAATTTATTATTAAGGCTTTATCTTTGTTTTAACATTTGTTATTTATAATTTAACATTGATTTGTCATTTGATCTTTGGCATTTGGTATTTGATTCTATTAAAAAATCTTCTGTACCGCCAGCGTCGCCAGTACGCCCAACGCGAAAATACCGCCCAGGACACTACCGACAATGCACTGGGCTCGGCCCGGCGCCCGGGTCACCCGGCGGTAACTCAATTCGACCTCGGTCAGGCTCTCCGGCGCGACGCGGACTTGAACTACGCCCTCACCGAACCGGGCGATCTTCCATAACGCCCCGAGGCTCCCGGATTTAAAGCGCCAGCTGGCGTTTTCAATGCTGTCCTGGGGAAAGAACCCGACGCTGTATTCGTCGGGTTTGAGCGGGTATTTAATGACCGGGGTCTGGCCGATGCAATCGTTATCGACATAAACCGGAAGGCTGTCCCGGTCGGCCCGGACGGTCAAATAACCGTTATTCAATTGGGTAAAAAGTAAGATCAGGATCATGCCCAATTATAATTACGAAACGCGGTTGGTCAAGCCGGGCGCGACGGATCCCGCCTTGATCAGGCGGTTATTTCCGGGGATGGTCCGGATCCGGCACGCAGGCCGCAACCGGGCAGACCGCGGCGCACTGGGCGTCATCAAAATGGCCGACGCACTCCACGCACTTGGCAAAATCAATGACATAAATCGGATCGCCGGCCGTGATCGCCTGGACCGGGCACTCGGGTTCACAAAGGCCGCAACCAGTGCATTCTTCGGTGATCTTGTAAGCCATTATGCCTCCTTGATGGATTATTATATTTATTTTTCCGGCGGAAGTCAAGCGGTCATTCTCTCGATCCAGACGAACCGCAGGAACGCCGGTTCCAAGGGTATCCGGACGTCCTGAAACCCAAGCCGGAGACCAAGTGGAGCCAGCCGGGGCCGGGCCTCGGCGACTTCCGGATCGGAATTAACGCCCTTATAGAACACCGCCCGGCCGCCGGGAGCGAGTAAAACGTGCACGGTCGCCAGCAGGTCCCGGATCTTGCCGCTGGCCTTGATCAGTATCCGGTCGTATCTTGCCCCGCGCTCGGTTTCGGCCCGGCCGCACACCACCCGCACGTCGGTCATGCCGAGTTCGGCGGTCAACCGTTCCAGAAAACCGGCCTTTTTACGGACCGATTCGAATAGCGTGAGCTCGATCTGGGGCTTGAAGATTTTTATGGGCAAAGAGGGAAAACCCGCGCCGGCGCCGATATCGCACACCCGCGCCCGGTCCGGGACAAATGACAGGCCGCAGAGGGACGGCAGAAAGTGCCTGCGGCTGATCCGCTCGTAATCCCGGTGTGAGATTAGATGGATCTTATGATGGTAGTGGTAAAGCAGGTCCAGGTATTTTTGGAATTTTTCCCGGACCGCCAGGGTCGGCGCGAGCCCCATTTCGGCCAGGCCCTGATCGAGATCCCGTAGTTCACGGTTTGCGTCGGGCATTACTTTTTGATCCGATCCCAGATCCGATCCATCTCGCGGAGGGTCGCGTCCTGCGGTTTCTTGCCGCGTTTGAGGAGTTCCTTTTCGACCCGCCGAAAGCGTCGGATGAATTTCCGGTTGGCGCAGCGCAGCGCGTCCTCGGGATCGACTCGGATATGGCGCGCCAGGTTGACGCAGGCAAATAGGAGGTCGCCGTACTCTTCCTTGACCCGCCTGGTCTTCAGGGCACCCTTGATCTCGCGCAGTTCCTCGGCCACCTTCCGCATGGGACCCCGGTGGGAACCCCAGTCAAAACCGAGGTGGGCGGCCCGCTCCTGGACCAAACGGGCGGCCATGAGCGAGGGCAAAGCGGCGGGGATCCCGGCGAAGACGTCCCTTTTTGCCCGCTGCCAGTACCTTAGGACCTCGTCCGCCGTGCGTAATTTTTTTTGGGCGTAAACATGAGGATGTTTCCTTTTGTATTTATCGACCGTGGATCTTACCAGGGTGTGAAAGGATATCCCTTTTTCCGCGGCCAGGAGTTCGGTCAGGAAAATACCCAGGAAGAGAAAATCCCCCACCTCCTCGCGGACCTGCTCCTTATCGCCCTTTTCGATCGCATCAACCGTCTCGTAAGCCTCTTCGATCAGGTTGGCCCGCATCGATCGCAACGTTTGGCGCCGGTCCCAGGGGCATTTTTTCCGCAGGGTCCTCACCACTTTGATCAATTCATCGATTTTCACGGGGTCGCTCGAGACCGGCCGGTTTACCTCAGGAAATTTCCTCTTCGACCGTATCAATTTTGTCTTCGGTGTTTTTTTCCTTGTTCTGAAAGTCGGTATAAAAATCTTCTTCAAAATTCAAACAACAGAGCAGCTTGCCGCAGATCCCGGAAAGCTTTCCCGGGGACACGTAGAGTTTCTGTTCCCGCGCCATGCGCAGGGAGATCGATTTCAGATCACCCAGGAACGATCCGCAGCACAGGTTCCGGCCGCAGGGACCGACCCCGCCGAAAATCCGCGCGAAATCACGGGAGCCGATCTGCTTGATCACCACGCGCCGGTTCAGTTTCTGGGATATGTTGCGGTGGAGGCGGCGGAATTCCACCTTTTTTTCCGCGGTAAAATAAAAAATGATCCGCTCCTCGTCCAGCTGGCAGTGGGTATAAACCGGTTTGATATCCAGGTTAAACTCCCGGATCGCCTTTTTGAACTCCTCCAGGCAGGTAATCGTGTATTCCTTTAGCAGCTGTTCCCGCTTGGCCAGGTCTTCCGGCGTGGCGACGCGGACCAGCTCTCCGTAACAGGCAGATTCGTCATCCTCCTGAACGCGGATGACGCGTCCGATATCCACGCCTTCCTTGCTGCGAAAAATTATCCGCTCGCCCAGCGCGCATCGGAACTGGCTGTCGGCCCGGATCAACTCGACGCGGAAGGGCGTGATCTCGACGTAACAGATCACCGGCCGACCTTGTCGTTCTTGATCAGGTACACTTTCTCCCCTTTCTTGATCATCCCCAGGTCGTCGCGGGCTTTGGCCTCAAGGACCGTTCCCTTCTTGTATTCGTCGATCCGGCGGCGGACCGCCTCTTTTTCCGCTTCGAGGATCAAGAGCGACCGCTTTAACCGAACCTCCTCGCGCCGGGAATTGATCAACCGGTAATATCGGGGACCGGCGAAAAGGAGCGGCAGCAGAATGGCAAGGGTGAGGATGATCAAGCGGATTTTCTTAAAGGGTTGGGCTTTTTTCAAATTTATTTTTGGGGAGCATGGTGATAATAATAGTAATGGCGGTGTCGGTAGTACTGGTGGCTAAGATCCACGCCATTCAAAACGAAGCCGATGATCTTCTCACCGGCCCGCTCGAGCTCTTCTTTGACTTCGAGGGCCGCGTCGCGGTTGGTTTTGCCGGCCATGACGACCACCAATATGCCGTCGCTAATCTTCCCCAAAATGCGCGCGTCGGAAACGCCGAGCGCCGGCGGCGCATCGATCACAATGAAATCGTAATCCTTCTTCAGCTCGTCGAGCAAACCCTGCATCCGCACCGAAGCGAGCAGTTCCGACGGATTGGAAGGGATGGTCCCGCTCGTCACGAAATCAAACGAATTGCTGTTCGGGTATTTCTCGATCGCTTCCCGCAGTTTCAGGCGGTTGATCAGAACGTCGGAGAGGCCGTGATTGTTATTATGGCTGCTGCTTTTGAAATAACGGTGGAGCATGGGCCTTCGGAAATCACAGTCGAGCAATATCACTTTTAAACCTTGCTGGGCCATGGTGATGGCGAGGTTGATGCAGGTCGTCGTTTTGCCTTCTTGGGGCAGGGTCGACGTGACGAGCAGGGTTTTCATCGGCCGCGCGGCGGCGGTAAAGTTGATGTTGGTGCGCAGGATCCGGTAGGCCTCGGCGATATTGGAATGCGGTTCGCGGATGGTCGGGATTTCCGTCGGTTCCTTGTCCTTGATCATCGGGATCGAAGCCAGGACCGAAATCCCGGTCAGGTCCTCGATCTCCTTGGCGGTCTTGAAGGACGTGTTGAGGTATTCCATCAGGAATGCCCCGCCTACGCCCAGGATCAAGCCGAGGAGGAATCCGAGGATCGTGTTCTGGACTTTTTTCGGCGCGACCGGCCGGTCCGGCACGTTCGCGAAATCGATGATCCGGGCCTTGCTAATCTGCATGGATTCGGCGATCTTCGACTCCTCGAGCTTGCTGAGCAGCATCTGATAGATCTCGGCGTTGGCTTTCCGCTGACGTTCCAATTGCGCCAGGTTGACTTCAGCTTCAGGCAGCTGCTTAAGTTTCACGCTCTGGCGGTTGATGACCAGGTCGAGGGCCTCGATCCGGCTTTGCAGGGCGAAAGCCCGGGTATCGTTGGCCAAGATATTGGAAATGATCGACTGGAAGATGGGGTCGCCCACGGTCGGGCCCGCGGCCATGATCTTTTCGGTGCTCGTTTTCAATTCTTGTTCGGTGTTTTTGATCTTATCCTGGACGACAAGCAGCTCGTCGACCCGGTTCGGATCTCGGGCCAGTTCCTGCCGCTGAACCTCCAATTCCCGGAGTCGTTCCCGGAGGGTGGCGATGATCGGGCTTTTGGATAAAGTCGGGAAGGAGGCCATCGTTTTGTACGCGCCGTACGTAGCCTCGTCTTTGGATAAATCGCCTTCCATCTTGCTGATACTGCTCTGGATCTCCTGGAGCTCGACGATCGCCCGCTGCTTTTCCACATCGAACTCGGCCAGGGACGAAATGATCTCGGTGGCCGAGCGGTCGAGCTGGATGATGCCGGTCTTTTCCTTGAACAAACGGAGTTTTTCTTCGGCGCTGTCGAGCTCGAAGCCGAATACTTTGATCTGACTCTCTATGAATTCCTTGGACCCGCGCGCCGCCTCGCGGATGATCGACAGGGAAAAGTTGATGTATTCCTGGGCCAGGGTGTTAGCCATATTGGCTGCTTTTTTCGGACTGGTGGAACGCGCTTTGAGCAGGACCAGGACCGTGTTCTTGATTTGGCTCGCGGAAAAAAGATCCATCACCTCATCGGTATATTTATTTATTTCCGGGATCCGGAATTCCAGATCGGATTTGGGCTGGGATTTAACCAGGAATTTGAGACCGCCCTGGTCAAAAAGCGTTCCGACCTGACCGGTCCCGACGACCGTTTCGTCCCGGTTATAGATCTTGAATTGGTAATTGGCGAACTTTAGAATATACCGTCCCGGAGGGAACATCTCCGAAACCGAGACGGAATCGAAATAATCACCGTTGTGGTTCTTGGGGAGAAAATTAAGCCCCAATTTTTGCACCACGGTCTGGGCCAGGGTATGGCTGCGGATGATCTCCAGCTCGCTTTCGACCGGATCAATGCGCTGGGAACTATAGATCTCCGTGAAGAACATTGGTTTGGCCTCGGACAGGTCGAGCTTGAACTTGACCCGCGCCTCGTATATCTTGGGCGTGGTTATGCTCCAGACGACCGCGATCAGCGTCACTGCGACCACGGCCGCGATCACGAGGACGCGATGCTCGATGACGATATCAATGTAATCTTGGAAAGTAGGATCTTTTTTCATTAAGGTCTGATCGCCAGGTAGATCTGTAGAAACAAAGTCCCCAGGGAAAAGAGAACCGACCACTCCCCGAAGGAGGATAGGAAACGCCGGGGCACGATGACCACGTCCCCGGGCTGCAGATTAAGCTGTTCGATGTTTATGCCTTTTTTTATGATCTTTTCAAAATTCAGGACCCGCTCCCGGCCCAGGTTCAAGACTTTGACCCTACCCAAGTTACCCTGATCGGTCGGACCGCCGGCCTGCGCCAGCAAATGGGCCAGGTTATCGCCGTTTTTAAGATAGTGATACCCGGGGATCTTTACCTCTCCGAAGACGCTGATCCGAAAGTAAAAACTCACGGTCAGATAGATATCGCCGTAATAATTGCGGAAGCGGTCGATCAAAAGACGTTCCATGGAATCGGTGGGAATGCCGTTGACCGACATCTCGCCGAGGAGAGGGATGTTGAGGGTCGTATCTTTCGTAATATAGTACTTTCCGCTCAGATCCGGCTGGTGCCAGATCAGGATCTCCACCGCGTCGTTTGGTATCAGGGAGAATTTGACGATACCGCATAGAAATATTAAGGCCGAAAGCATATTCTAATAATTATATATAAAAGGAAGATATTGTCAAGGGCAGGTGGGTTAAAACAGCCCCAACTGGGATTCGGCGGCCTTTTCCTCGGGGAATATCCGGACCGTCCCGAACTCCCCGTCATACCCGGGGTTGATGATCACCTCGCCCTGCCGGGCCCGGATGACGCCCTGGGCGACTTTTTCTTGCGCCGCTTCTTTAAGCGCTTCGTACGACGCGTTGATCAGGACTTCGAACTCACCGCCGAGCTGCCGGCAGAGTTTTAAATACTCATTGCGGACAACCACGGTATCCCGGCCGACGTTCAGGGCTTCGGCGATGATCTCTTCCAGGGGGATCAGGTTTTTATAGGGAATGCGTTGCGCGGGCAAGAACCCCTCTTCCCGGTCGGCCAGAGCCTCCACCCGATGCAGCACGCCGATCGTCAGGTTTTTGGAACAAACCGGGCAAAGGTTGTTGTTGAACCGCGCTTCCCGGGGCGATAAACGCACATCGCATTTCCGGTGGCCGTCAAAATGATACTTACCTTCTTCAGGATAGAACTCGATCGTGTATAGGAACCGGGCCGGATCACGGGATTTTAAAACCGCGAATAGCCCTTCGTAATTAAGGTCTTCCTTAAAAACGTTGGCTTCCCGGCCCAGCCGGGAAGGCGAGTGGGCGTCCGAATTCGAAACGAGGGTATATTTGTCCAGAACGGACAAACGCCAGTTCATGGCCGGGTCCGATGATAATCCGGTCTCCACCGCGAAGAACTTGTCCTTTAGGTCGCCGAAACATTCTTCGATCGTATCGAAACCGGAATTCGAACCGAAAAGGGAGAACCAGGGTGTCCAGATATGGGAGGGGATGATGTACACCGCGGGCGATATGTCGAGCAAAGCCTTGAACATGTCGTATGTGTCCAGGGATAGGATGGGCCGGCCGTCGCTTGCCAACTTCCCGTAGCGGCCTAGATACTGGTTTATCTTATCGACGGTTTGGAAATTCGGCGCGAAAATAAGGTTATGAACCCGACGCAGCCGGCCGTGGCGGGTGTAGATATTGTTCACCTCGACGTTGAGCACGAACCGGATCCCGCCATATTCATAAACGCCGTCGCGATCGACAAGGTTTTCCTTCAGTTCTTTGAGCCAGGCCGGGTGCGTGAAATCTCCAGTCCCGACCATGCCGATCCCCTTGAGCTTGGCGTACTCGACGATCTTGGGCACCACCATTTCCTGGGATGTGGCTCGGGAATATCGGGAATGGATGTGCAGGTCGGCGATCATGGTTTGCGGCAAACCGCCATGATCCGGACGTCGCTCTCGGACGCCGGCTGGAAAGTCAGATGACGGTAAAGATTGGCCTGAAATCCGGTTTTATGCAGCAGGTCCTGGATGGTCGCGAGAGGATAAGCGCGCTCCCGGTGGATCTCTCGGAGCGTGACCGGCCGATCGCCATCGTTGATTTCGAGCGTGATCCTCAGGGTGGAAATGCTGGTCGACAGGTCAAAAGTGTTGTCCCAAATGGAAAAAATATCTTCGTCCCGGCGGCGGAATACGTTGTTACCCCATTCGTCGCGCAAGGCGTGGGTCGTGTTCATGTCAAATATGAAAATCCCGCCGGGCTTGATATTGTCATAGACCGCCCGGTAGCAGGCGGCCAGGTCCGGTTCAACCAGGAGATAATTGAGCGTGTCATAAAGACTCGTGACCACTGGTACGGGTTGGGGGAGTGCAAAATTTCTCATATCTCCGACCATAATGGGTGCTTCCGCGGCGCCGCGATAAGGGATCAGACGTTCCTGGCAGATCCGGGCCATCTCGGTCGAACCGTCGAGCCCGGCGACCCGGTACCCCTTTTTCAGCCAGATCTCCAGACAAACGCCGGTACCGCACCCCAGGTCGAAAATATCCCGATCCGGGATCCGATTCACGATCAGGATCTTTTCAATATAAGCGATCCAGGATGGGTAATTTACAAAAGACATGAGGCGGTCGTAGTAGGTCGAGATGCGTGAAAATGGAGGATCAAAATCCTCGGATTTCATAATTTGGGGCTTCTTTGGTGATGGTTATGTCGTGGGGGTGGCTTTCCCTTAATCCGGCCGGGCTGATCCTTATAAATTTCGCTTTATTCTGAAGGGTTTTGATATCCTTTACCCCGCAATAACCCATGCCTAATTTTAAACCGCCGATCAGGTGAAACACCACTTCCTTCACCGGGCCCCGGTACGGAACGCGGCCTTCAATGCCTTCGGGCCAGAATTTCCGGGCCGACTCCTGGAAATACCGGTCCGCGGATCCTTTGGCCATGGCTGTAAGCGATCCCATTCCCCGGTAATCCTTGTAACGCCTCCCCTCCAGGAGGATCGTCTCGCCGGGGCTTTCCTCGGTGCCGGCGAACAGGTTCCCGATCATGACGCTGGAAGCACCAAAGGCGATCGCCTTTATAATGTCGCCCGAATAACGGATCCCGCCGTCCGCGATCACCGGGACGTTACTTTTCCGGGCGACCGCGGCGCAGTCCTTGATCGCGGTCAGCTGGGGGATTCCGATCCCGGCAATGACCCGGGTTGTGCAAATCGAGCCCGGACCCATGCCGACCTTGATCGCGTCAACACCCAACCGTATCAAATCCCGGGTGGCCTCTGCGGTTGCAACATTACCGATGATCAGTTCCAGATTGGGGAATTTTTTCCGGATGCTCCGGGCAATCTCCATGACGCTCAGGGTATGGCCGTGGGCCGTATCGACCACGATCGCGTCGACGCCAGCCCGGACCAGGACCGTGACCCGCTCCAGGGTTCTCTTGTCGATACCGACCGCGGCCGCGCAGCGCAGGCGGCCCATTTTGTCGAAAACGGCGTTGGGATTTTCCAATTTTTTGATAATGTCCTTGGTCGTGATCAGGCCTTTCAGTCGGCCGGACTTGTCAACGATCGGGAGTTTTTCGATACGGTGTTTCTTAAGGATTTTCTTCGCTTCCTCGAGTTTTGTGCCTTCCGGCGCGGTGATCAGGGGTTCGCGTGTCATCAGATCCCGGACTTTTTTATTCGGATCGTCCTCGAAAATGATATCCCGGTTGGTGAGTATCCCCGAGAGCTTGTTGTTCCTGTCGACGATCACGACCCCGGAGATGTTATATCGGGCCATAATTTCCTTGGCCTGGCTTACCTTGGCATCTTCGGGAACGGTGATCGGATCCATGATCATCCCGCTTTCCGCGCGTTTTACGCGGAGCACCTCGTTCCGCTGCTCCTCGATCCCCATGTTCTTATGAAGGACACCGATCCCGCCCTGCTTGGCCAGGGCGATCGCCATGTCCGAACCGGTGACCGTGTCCATGGCCGAACTGGAAAGGGGGATGTTGAGCGGGATATGACGGGAAAACCGGGTCGCGACCTGACAGGCGCCGGGTAAAATTTCAGAGTATTGGGGGATCAATAAAATGTCGTCGAACGTCAAACCATCTTTGTATGTTTCCATTTGATCTCCTTTTTTTATTATAGTGATTTTTTACCCTCAGTCAAGCTCGGCGATAGATCCCGTTAGAGACGCCACGGATTATATTCGCTTTCAAAACAAACGTCCGCCAGTAAGTCACCCGGTCGCTAACGGGATTAAAGCGGCGGGAACCGGCATCTTGACAAGCATAAATTTTAGCTTATACTTTTTAAGTCGCGCGGGTGTAGCTCAGTGGTGGAGCATCGGCTTCCCAAGCCGAGGGTCGCGGGTTCAAATCCCGTCGCCCGCTTGCCCCGCCGATTCGGCGGGGCGGCAGTTGGCTAATAGCTAATAGCATATGGTTTTAACGGCTTTTTTGCCATAAGCTATCGGCCATAAGCTAAAAACCAAAAACGTTGTTTTTGGTTTTTTCAAAGGAGGTCTGAAGATGAAAATTAAAGCTCTTCTGATAATCTTACTTGCTGCAGTGACCCTGGCCCGGGCGGAAATGGATTGGGCGACAATGACCCTTAAGGTAACCGGCGACAATCCGCAGGAAACCGCGGATCTTCTCAAAGCCGAATTGTACAACCTTTCTTACGACGAAACGAACACGATCGGCAATTATTTAAACATGCACTATGACCGGGAATACCGGCTCGCCAACTTGCTGGGCGAATATCGAACCATGAACCAGCAGTATCTAACCGACGGCAATATCCAATACGCGCTCCAGCTGCCGTTAACGCCAAAAATAATCGGTCTGCTTTTACCCGACCAAAAACCCGTTACGCTCGTCGTTCCCATGCTCTGCCCGACATGCGGCGAGGAATGGCCCAAAGACCGGGCCGTTCCCGAAGGCGTCTCGCTAGTTCCCAAAGAAATTGAGAATGCGGAATACACCGGCGTCGTTATCGATTGCCGCAACCTTAAGCTCGTCCCTTCCCTCTTTCCCAAGGTTTACAACGATCAAGGGCAGGAGGTATTTTCGATCAATTTCTGCGACCCCGGCATGGTCGTTGAAGGGGGATTGGTCCTCTACACGACCAGCGAACCGTTTAACGAACCCCGGGTAGGATATAACCCGCTCCGTGTTCAAGCCCTCGGTACGACCGGCGCGAATCCGACTGACATCCGGATATCGTCATACGACGCACGGCGGCTGCACGGTTCGAAGAAGAACCTTAACCTTTTAAAAGAATGCCGCATCGCCATTATTATCAGCCCTTAATCGCACTTCTTCTTTTCAGTTGCGCCCTGTTCCACAAACCCACCGAGCTTGAAAAAGGCTTAAAATTCTATCGGCAGGGTGATTTTACCCGGGCGGCGCGTCATTTCGACACCTATGTCGGCCGCCATCCTAAATCCGATTCCGGGCTTTACTACCTGTATGACTGTTACCGGAAATTGGACCGGCTGGATCTCGAGATCCAGGTTCTGGAATGGCTGGCGCGAAACCAGGTTGATAACGCGAATGTCTACCTGAACCTTTTTGAATATTATCGCGGCCAGAACCGCTGCCCGGAGCTGTATAACCTGCTTATCACCGCACCGCCGGCGATAAGGGATGAGTTTGACCGGCGTTATCCGCTCACCCGGCGCTGGTTCGCGGAGATCGCGTGCGGCGCGGCCGGTCAGCGGCCTAAGGGGAATCCCGTCACCTACGCCCTAACCCGGGGTTATCTCAACGTTTTTCCCGACGGCGGCGCGTACCTGGAAGACACGGTGTCGACCGGAAACTTGATCATCCTCCTCGACCGCTTCGTCCCGCCGCTTTACCCGAATAATTTTTACAATTTGCAGAACGTCTCCAACCGGTCCTTCTTGTACTTGCCGTACATGCGGCTGGTCGATCTGGGTATCATGGATTTTTATTCCGCTCTGATCCCGGACCAGCCCGCGACCGTCACCGCTGGTGCCGCCGCTCTGGGACGCCTCAAAGCGCGGGGTTACCTGCGTTAAAGGGACCGTGACCAAAACCATTGACCGCTATTTCATCCGGGAATTCGTCCCGCCTTTTCTCTTCACTATTTTTTCCCTCACGTTCATCTTGCTCATGGACCAGCTCTTCCGGCTGATCGATCTGATCGTCCGCAAAGGCCTCCCCCTTAATATCGTCGGTCAGATCCTCGTCTACACCCTGCCCCTCATCGTTGCCTACACCGCGCCCATGGCGATCCTCGTCGCCATCGTCATGAGCTTCGGACGCTTCTCCCAGGACAACGAGATCCTGGCCCTCAAGACGTGCGGTTTTCCTTTTATCTCCGTGATGAAAACGCCGCTCGTCATCGTCGGTTTGTTCATGCTTTTTTTGATCTTTTTTAACAACAGCGTGGT
>Ga0315279_10001943_pt1 | contig 32623 bp, 34 predicted proteins | sample YL17G06_20_MG_FD_203694 | JGI IMG/M metagenome (GOLD analysis project Ga0315279, IMG submission 203694) | Sediment microbial communities from Yellowstone Lake, YNP, Wyoming, USA - YL17G06_20 | ecosystem: Environmental > Aquatic > Freshwater > Lake > Sediment | place: USA: Wyoming | collected...
TTCCATTCTATCTAGGATCTTTTTGGTCAGCTCGGGATAATCTTCTTGAGGAGCGCCGAGCGGAGGGAATTCAATCGCTTGGTAGACTTTGTGACGGACTTCTTCTCCAGCGATGGTGGCTAGTCTTTCGCCGATGTCGGGTAGCACGTTTGTGGCTCCGAGTGTTGACGCGAAGTAAATGTACAAGTCGTTTTTCTTTATGTGGTAGCAGTAGCGCGCGATGGCGACGAGCCTGTCCTCAGAGTTCCTGTCTTCTTTAACCAGAAGCGAAATGTACTCCTTGAGCGCATCCAAGCTCACAGATTCCAGTGTGCTCTTGTTAGTTTTCAGATGTTCCTCAAAATCCTTCACTACTTTCACTGAAGAGTCTATGTCTTTCGCGCTCAGCTTGCGTTCCTGAAGGTATTTGCGAAATCCATTTTCCCTCAATACGTTCACACTTCTTCGTCTAGCCGTTTTCAAGAACCGAAATATAGTGGCTCTCGTAGACGCAAGTTTTCCTTCATATATTAGCTTTTGCGGCATTCTTTTAGAATGCTGACGCTCAGGACGGTTGGCGAAACCCGCCATAAACGTTAAGGGTCGCAAGCCACTTTCCGTGGTTCGTTTTCGCCTGCTGCGAGATATGCTCAGGAAGAAGCTTAACTTTGATATGCTCGTCCGTGCCCATGTTGAGACGCTGAAGAGTCGCTGGGTTCTGGAGCTTGCGAGCGAGCAGAGAGCAGATGAAAGCTGGGGAAGGTTTTCTTCGATGAAGTACGAGGACAGGACTGTGACGACAGAGGCTAGCGCGCGCTCACGTTTCAGTCGTTGGGTTTGGGTTTGGGGGTAAAGTTTTACCCAAACCAAACCGCGCCAATGACACAAACTTTAATTCGAGAACCAGTTAATACGGATGGACGTGAGTAGCAAGACAGAGAAGACATTCACTGAACAATCAGGCCAGAACGGAAAAAGCACTGATACGAGACTTTCTAAGAAATGGACCTACGCAGTAGGTTTGACTATTGTCTTTGGGGTTGAGTTCGTCTTGCGGGATTTCCTTCTGCCAGAAAATGCAAGCAACGTTAGCATTGGTTTGGCCCTTGTTGGGGAGTGGGCGATCCTTTCTTTTTTGGTTTTTCTCTGGATTCCTAAAGTTGAGAAGAAGAACAGGGTAAGCATAGGTTTGGGAAAATTCAAACGAAGGCACCTAGGGTGGGGAGTTCTCGTTTATGGTCTGGTGCTCGTTGCTTCTTTCATCAGCAGTCTTGTTCTGGAGTCCGTTGGATTACCCTCGCTACGCTCACTTCAGCCCATGATAAAAGGATACGGCTTTGCCACTCTCTTTGGTCTCTTCTTGACTGGGACTTTCTTGGAAGAGGTGTTCTACCGAGGATACCTCATTGAAAGAATGACGACACTGACCAGACATAGATGGATTGCTGCCTTTGTGTCCTGGCTTTTGTTTACGCTAGTTCATTTGAAGTTTTTCGGCTTGGGACCCACATTGGATACGAGTGTCATATCTGCGGCTTTAGTCTTGCTATATATCAAGGAGAAAAGTATCTGGCCCTGCATCGTAGTTCATGGCATAAATGACGCTTTGGCTTTTCTGATTTTTCCCTTACTGATATAAATGATTGTGCTACCTAGTTATCCCGTTGCTTACTGTTTTTGGCTGTCATTCGCTTTCCTTCTCTTGTTGTATGTGTATTGGTAGTAGCCGTAGGAACTCATCATGATGAAGAAGGCAATCACAAGTATACTTCCATAGAATCGCGACATCAAGTATCCATACCAGTTCAAACCTATGCTTCCGATGAAAAGGAGCAGAAGATAGACAACGAGGCCTACTGGCCAGCGGTCGGGATGATGATAGGGTTTCTTCTGAGTTATCAGCCTATACCAGAGGTCGTAGACCAAGTAAATGATTATGGGCAATCCAGCTAGCAGACGGCCAGAGTCGTTGCCAATAAGGAGGTTCAACACCCAGAGTGAAGTAAAAGGAACCAACTGGAAACTGAAAACTGGGCTCAACTTCCACTCCAACTTTGTGGGTTCTTGAGCACGGAGCAGATACACGACAAACAAGAGAGCATAGTAGACCAGTGCAAAGAAAACAACAAGATTGTCTACTAGAACCGCATCCATTAGCGACCGCTACCAATTCTACTGCATTGGATTCAGCTATAACTTTTCAGCAAAATCAGAAACTGGCTTAAAAACCACATGTCTGAACCGCTAAACATGAAAATAGGCAAAACCCATTTCTTTGACTAACGAATATCTGCAAATGAGGTTATACTATGGAAAATCTGCCAGAGAGGTTGAGAACCTCTAGTGTCACAGAAATAAGTAAGAAACTAAAAGGAATCTCTGGTGGAAGGGTATTAGATGTCGCCACAGGTTTTGGTGGCTTCATCAATACTCTGATGAAGATGCTGAAAAACTATGACTATTTTGTTGGGATTGAAATCTCGAGGAAGGACTTGGAATCTGTAAAAAAGCAGTTTGAAGGACAGCCTGTGGAATTTCTCGAGATGGATGCTGGGTATTTGAAGTTTGAAGATAGTTCCTTTGATACAGTCTGCATAAGTTATTCATTACATCATCTTGAAAACATTGATAGAGTTTTGGCTGAGATGAAACGTGTGCTAACGCTCGATGGATATTTTGTTGTTCAGGAGGAGTTTAGTGATGGAGAACAGAACGAAGCACAGAAAACGGACATACTTCGACACCATTGGGATTCCGAAATCGACTCCCTGCTAGGCATTGTTCATCATAAAACCTATCCAAAGCAGAACATCAAAGACATCATGGACAGTCTGCGGTTATCAGAGCTTGAGACTTTCGAGTCTACGCACCCTGTTAGATGCTTGATTTGTGATAGGAAATTTGATTGCGATCCAAAAAAAGGAAAAGGAGAAGTCACTATCGACCAATTTGCTAAAGAGATTGACGATAACCTTCGTCGTCTAGACGAACACGCAGATTTGGAAATACGAGAGCGCCTGAAAAAGGAAGGCGAAAAACTAAAAGAAAGGATGAGAAAGTATGGTGTTGCTAATGCTTCTAGCTTGTTCTTCATTGGAAGAAAATGACGCTCAAGGTAATGCCAAAGAGTTTCGTTTCAGCTATAGCTTCTCCGCAACGTCGTCAAGTTGGTTGGTTGGGGTAAAGTTTTATCCAACCAATCACAAACTGCCACGGTCACTCGCTTTGCCAATCACTCAAACTCTAAGTCACTGCCACTGTCAACTCCTACCTCTACACCTACCTATACCTACCCATACAACACACACGCACGCAGCGCGCGCAGAATCATTGGTTTCATCCTCATGAGCGACAGCAAACGCTAATAGTCGACAGCCGCAAAAGATTAGGGGCAGCGGAGGAATCTCTTGAAAAGGATCGGCGTGGTTACAAGCGGCGGAGACGCTCCGGGCATGAACGCTGCCATCCGAGCTGTCACGCGCATAGCTTATTCGAAGGATTGCAGGGTTTTCGGGTTTGAAAGAGGCTGGGAAGGTTTGATAATGAACACTTTCCGACAGCTGACTCCTCGCTCAGTGGGGGGTATTATACAGTTGGGTGGAACGATTCTTCACACTTCAAGGTGTCAGGAATTCGAAACGAAGAAGGGGCTTAAGAAAGCTGCGGAGACTATTTCTTCAAACAATATCGATGGGCTCGTCGTCATTGGAGGCAACGGTTCTTTCAAAGGTGCATGTGAACTCGGCAAGAACACCGAAGCCTTGATAGTTGGAGTCCCAGCTTCGATAGACAATGATGTTTTTGGGACAGATGAAACGATAGGCTTCGACACGGCGGCGAACACTGCTGTAGCCGAGATCGACAAGATAAGAGACACTGCAATCTCGCATGAAAGGATTTTCATTATTGAAGTGATGGGCAGGACACGAGGTTTTCTGGCATCCACGGTGGGTTTGACCGTCGGGGCCGAAGTAATTCTGGTTCCAGAAGTCAAGTATGACACTGCCAAGATTGTTAAAAGGTTGGAGGAGAACAGTGCCAAGGGCAAGAAGTCAGGAATCATCGTGGCCGCTGAAGGAATCGGGGACACACGAAAACTGGGTGCCGAGATTGAAAAAGACACAAGGACAGAAGTCAGATTGAGCGTTCTTGGCTATGCCCAAAGAGGAGGTAGCCCCACCGCCCGAAGTCGTTTGTTAGCCAGCCTCTTCGCTGACAAAGCCGTCGAATTGCTGTCGCAAGAAAAGGACAACAATATAGTTGGACTACAAAATGGCAAAATAGGAACCCTCGACCTAAAGAAATCATGTGAGACCGAGAAGCCCATCGACTTGAGTCTGCTGGACCTTGCGAACGTGCTCTCAACATAAATTGAGGCCGATGCTGTTTCAGCCGAAGAAGACACTTGCTATGTCATAGAGCTCCAAATCCACCGTTTTCCTTTTGCCGACAATCTCTTTGAGAGGCACAGATGTGATCTTGTTTCCTTTTAATGAGACCATGTAACCGAATTTCCCTTCATGAACCATGTCTATGGCCGCTATTCCGAACCTTGTGGCTAGCACCCTGTCATAGGCTGTTGGGCTACCTCCACGCTGAACGTGTCCTAGGACGACGACGCGAGTTTCGACCTTCAAACACTTTTCAATTTCCTTCCCAAGGCAGTAAGCGATGCCGCCGAGTCTGATGTGGCCGAACTCGTCGAGGCTTTCGCTGTAAACTATCTCAACTCCCCCCTTCGGTTTGGCTCCTTCGGCAACTACAATTATGCTAAAGTTTCTACCCCTCTCCTGTCTCCGCTTAATCAGCGCGCAGACTTCGTCTATGTCAAAGGGTTTTTCAGGTATCAACACGACGTCTGCTCCTCCGGCTATCCCTGCTTCCATGGCTATCCACCCAGTGTATCTGCCCATGACTTCCAGGATCATGACCCTGTGATGGGTTTCTGCGGTTGTGTGAAGTCTATCAAGTGCTTCAGTGGCTATTGAGACCGCCGTGTTAAAACCAAAAGTGTAGTCAGTTCCTGCCAGGTCATTGTCAATCGTCTTCGGCACTCCCACGCATTTGAGTCCGTGCTTGCCCATCTTTTCCGCAACTGTCAGAGTATCGTCGCCACCGATCGCAATGACTGCTTCAATCATAGCTTCTTTCGCGTTTTTCATCATTCTTTCCGGGCCCGTTTCAGTCTTGAACGGGTTAGTTCTGGAAGTCCCCAAGATTGAACCTCCACGTGGAAGAAGGCCTGAGGAAACCTTCAGATCCAGCGGCTCATACCGAGATTCAAGTAGTCCGGCCCACCCGTCCTTTATGCCGAGGATTTCGTACCCGAAGTTTTGAATACCCTTCCTCACTATCGCTCGTATCACAGCGTTGATTCCCGGCGCATCCCCGCCTCCGCTCAAGATTCCAACTCTCATCTGTTTCCGCACACCATCAGCTCTTTGTTTGTGAAGCGTTTTCTCCACCGCAAACTGATATTTCCCTCATTAGTATAAATGATTTACAAACCAAAAAATCCTTCAACTCAATTCGAGCCCAGAAGCGTGAAAGGCGTCCAGTCAGCTATCCCGTCTCGGGCAACGCACGAATTGCCTAGAGCCAGAGAATGATGTTCCACGACACTACAAACAAGTAGAACGCGACTAGCGCAATTAACATTCCTCGGAAGAGTCTGCCCGCAAGATTCCAGTCAGTCGGGCTGACTAATTTCTTGGTCATCAAGCACAAGATTCCGAACAATAGCACCACTCCCACCTTCATGAAGGCTGATGGCAACATTCCTATGTTCGCCCAAGAGAGCAGAGTGAGGGGATTGGCTTCAAGAGAGGGATTAGTAAACGAAATGTCGAGGATGTTCAATGAAAGTAGCAGCAGAAACCAACTAACTAAGGAAGTTGACTTCCATTCCAATTCTCCTCTCCCTCAAAATCCATGCAACTTCATAGTATTTATGAGTTGCCAATTTTCGCACGAGCCTCCTTGGACTGTTCAATGCCGATACGCAATAATCTTGCTTTGGAGTTTGTTAGGTTTCTCCAGGGAACAATTTTCTGAATATCATGGAGGTCATGAGAGTGACGAAGAAAGTTGTTCCAATGACGAGAGACAAGGCAGAGTATGTTTCTAACTGTGATGTTGCTTCTTGACCGCTTACCTCGAGCGATAGCATTTTGATGTAAACGAAGATTACGAAACAGAAGATTGAGAGCGTTCCAGAGAGCACCTCGGTAATTGATAGTCTGCGCACTGACGCTCCCTTCTGAGGGTTCATCTTTGGAATAGGATTCCTTAGAAAACTCGAAGGAACGTTCGTGTGCGTGGGAGCTTCCCCCGTTTCATAAATACCTGTAACTTTTATTTTGGTGAAGTCAATGAAAATGGCTCTGTTTCGCCACTTCCTAATCGCTTTTGCTGCGCCTCGCATTGCCTCGACTCCTTCTCTTCCTCACAGAGCTTGAAGCGGCTGAGCACAAAAGGCATGTTTCTGGAACAGAGTATATCAAAACTCGACATCAAACCCAATCAGGGCCGCAACATATCCATTCAAAAGAATCGAAATTGCCGTGCGCAACGGGCGTATGGTTTTTTTGGATGCCTTTAAGTTCTTAGAATTGATTTATCTTGTAAGGTGAGTTGCTGTGACCTGCTACTTCAGGCATCTTCATGAAATCTTTCAAACCGCAGGGATAGAAGTCACTGACACTAACAAACAGGAAATTGACAAAGTGATCCATGGGATAGTGGGCGTCAAGTACAAGAATTGCTCGGCCACTTGGAAAGAAATCAAAAAGCGGATTGCAGAAAACAAGGAATCCTTTGTTTCAGATCTAAAGCAAGAGTGGAAAGAACACAAGTAACGTCAGAAAAAACTCCTTTAGTCCGAAACACCCCCTCAGATAGTCAAGGCCCAACAACGATGGGACTACATTTGTTGTTTTTCCATCGGAACTGAAGGGTTGAAGGGTTTAAGAATATCCAGATTGTACTGTGGCGTGTTTTGTTGCAAAAATAAGAATGTGGGAAAAAAGGTTTTCAGCAACCTATTTCTTTATTTTTGCCTTCACTTCTTTCATCTCAGCCTCACAGCACATCGGAACGCATACAGGTTCGCATCCGCAAGGCTCATCAACAATCAGAACAAGCCCACATTCTTCGCATTTATATTTCGTTCCCTTCTTTGCCATCCAGTTCACCTCCTCGCAAGTTTGCCTCACAAAAATCTCCTGTACTCTTGGATATAAGAGTATTCAATAAGCGTTTCATGGCTAAAAAAAGACTAGAAAAGCATTTCTGTCGATTCAGACGATGGTAGACCTGACTGGCAAAAGACAAACTTAAATCCAGAGTTTGCGCCACTTACCGTTATGGACCTTAAGACCGTGTTAGGCACGATGGTGATTGCCGTTCTTCTTTTCTTCGGCATCATTTTTGCCTTGGCCTCGGTCTACGAATCAACCAGGCTCATAGTTGCAGTATTGCTGTTTGCGGTTGCCTTTGGAACAGCCTACTACTTGACCAGAAAACCTAAGACGATAATTCAGAAATTGGAGGTTTCAGGAGACATGAAGGCTGTCGCGCTAAAATGCCCCAACTGTGCAGCATCGGTCGACGCGAATAGCATAAAAATGGTTTCTGGCGTCCCCTATGCAACCTGTCCGTATTGTGGACACACGTTTGAGGTGACCGAGGAACCGAAATGGTGAGAAATCGTGTCGTAACAGTTGCGTTCTTCGTCTTGTTTTTGATGTTGTTCGCAAGAAGCGTCTCCGCGCAGACAAGAGTGTACTATTTTGGTCAGGAATGGGTGAAAATATGGGTTAACCCAAACGGCAGCATTGATCTCTTCTACAACATGAGCTTAACCTTGGAGTCTGGCCAGATTATTCACTATGTTCTCATCGGTCAGCCCAATGGTGATTTCACCCTAGGCGAAGCCAAAGATCAATACGGGCAACCTTTGAATGCATCAGATGCAAGCTCGGGCAGCGATTACAAAGTGCAAGTCAACTTTAAAGAACCCTTGAGCCCGGGCCAGACTGTGTGGTTTACTCTGACAACGAAGGTGGCCCACATGATATACGAGGACAATGTGACGAATGTCGGCATGGACTTTAAGCCCTCGTGGTTTTCAGAGGTGAGTGTGCTTGATCTGCGCCTGTCTGTCGTGTTGCCGTTGGGTGTTAACGCCAACATGGTGGGTACGGGAGCGAATTATTGGGACGGCACGTCTCTCGAGCCAGATGGCAGATTATCGGTTTTCTGGGAGAGACAAAACCTTTCGCCAGGGCAGCAGTATGATTTCGGAGTGTCTTTTCCAAAGCAGTACGTGCAAAGCTACGAACAGAAGCCGAATGGCTTAACGGCTTTGTTCGTACAGTATGGACCTGGACTTGCGATACTCGGCGTTTTCGTCGTGGGAATAGTTGCTTTGGCTCGAGTTGCCGGCAAGAGACAATACCTGCATCCTACCGTGAGCATGGAAACACTTGGAATTAGGCGTGGTTTGACTGCGGTTGAAGCGTCTTACCTTCTCGATGTGAAGCCTCCGAGCATTGTAACAGAGATACTCTACAGTCTCCTACAGAAAAGGGCTGTGTGGGTCGAGTCGACAAGCCCCTCAATCGGACTGAAGGTGATGGAACCATTCCAAGACAAAACTGGAACGCGTGAGATACCTCTGAGATATTACGAGATTGACTTTCTCCATGCGATGAAGGATGACGGAACTCTTGACGAGGAAAAACTGGCTAAGACCGTGATGTTCCTGAGAGACACGGTTGAGGAAAAACTGCGCGGCTACAGAAGACAGGACACGATCGACTACTATCAAAGCGTCGTGGACAAAGCTTGGCAGCAAGTTGAACAATCAGGCACGCCAGAGTTAACTTCAAAGGCTTATGATGAACAGTTGCTGTGGCTTTTCTTGGACCCAAACGTAAAGTCACGCACTGAGACGGCCTTCCATGATAAAGTCTTCGAGCCGAGTCCACTTTGGCTGTGGTACTGGTACGGCTACAGCCACTACAACCCTAATCCCACATACAAGCCGAACGTCGGAACACCTGATCAAGTTGCAAAGCCTCTGACGATTCCTGGAGCAGAGTTTGCAAACAACGTCGCAACAGCGGTTGAGAACACTTCGAACAACATCGTGGTGAACCTTGAAAAATTCGCCAACTCAATCCTGCCGTTCCAGTCAGGCAAATCCTCAAGTCAGCCTGCCCATCACAACGCTGACTGTGTCTGCGCGTGTGCAGCATGCGCTTGCGCCTGTGCCTGTGTTTCATGCGCCTGTGCATGTGCAGGCGGGGGAGTAGGTTAGAAAAAGGAGTGGCTTGAACAGTGAGTCTGGTCGACAAAATCTTGCGGCTGCCCAAGATTCCTAGAGGTCGCTTCACCTACAGGGGAAAAGATCAGTTTGCAGGTTTAGCGCTTCAGCTCCGTGTTGAAGAAGGCGGTGAGGGGATCATGGTTATCAATGCGCACACCGTTCTTTTTCTGAACGAGACTGCAACGGCTTATGCATATTTCTTCATACAAGGAATGTCTACAGAGGCTGTTCTGAAGAAGATCCGTCGTCTCTATAGGGTTAACTCACAGGTGGCGAAGAAGGACTATGAGAAGCTTGTCTACGCGATCAGCACGCTCGCGTACACTGACAAGGTCTGTCCAATATCCTTTCTTGATGTGAAGACGGTCGAGCCCTTTACAAAACAGCTTTCGGCCCCTCTGAGAATGGACTTAGCCCTCACCTTCAAGTGTCAAAACGACTGCGTTCACTGTTACGCAGGCGGTCCACATGAGACAGATGAGCTCAGCACCGAACAGTGGAAACAGGTGATTGACCGCGTTCACGACATCGGCGTTTTCATCGCAACCTTCACTGGCGGCGAGCCGACGTTGCGCGATGATCTCCCAGAATTGCTGCTTTATGCTCAAAATAAAGGCATTGTCACGGGACTTATCACCAACGGAAGGAGACTGAGCGAGAAAAGCTACGTGGAAAAACTCGAGAAGTCCGGTCTGGATTTTGTGCAAGTGACGCTTGAGTCTCACAAGGCCAAGATTCATGATTTGATGACAGCGTCGAAGGGAAGCTGGAAAGAAACCGTTGAAGGAATTCGGAACGTTGTTTCCACACACATCTATGCAAGTACGAATACGACGCTCAGCAGGTACAACGCCTCAGGCTTTCTGGAGACGATGGATTTCATCAAGCGACTCGGCGTTGCCGCGTTCGGGTGCAACAGCCTGATATATTCAGGAAAAGCCAGCGAGATAAGTCAAGAATTCGTCTTGCCTCTCGAAACACTGAACGAGCTCCTGCCGAAAATACGTGACAAGGCTCACCAATCGGGCCTGAAGTTTCTGTGGTACACTCCAACTCAGTACTGCCGTTTTGACCCGGTCAAGCTCGGTCTGGGCATCAAGTCATGCACAGCGGCGAACATTAACATGTGCGTCGGACCGACCGGCGATGTTTACCCGTGTCAGAGCTACTTTGAAAGTCTCGGCAACATTCTGAAGGACGATTGGAGCATTATCTGGAACAATTCTCTTGCGGTCAAGATTAGAAACAGAGAATACGCTGAGCCGAAATGCAAAGACTGTCCACAGCTGCAAATCTGTGGCGGCGGATGCCCCTTAGAACTGCAGAAAGAAAGCTACATTTGCGGGGAGTCCTAGCCCTCCTGCTGGGAGAGAGACACAGCCGAGTCATTAGCTGTCGCTTGTTTTGGAATAATCCCCTCGACGTTTGGAGACCAATTGTGCCCGCTTTACTTTGCGGCGGTTGGTATTGGTATGAGCTAGCTTTAGTTTTTGCGTATGAGTCAGCTTTTTGATCCTTTTCTCTCTTTTCATTGCTTCTGCCCTGGAGCCGAATTCTTCGACGTGAAGCAGCTTCTTGGGTCCATGCATTTTGGTGTATCTTGCACCCTTTCCTTTCTGGTGGAGTTTCATGCGCGAATCTACATTCTTTGTATAGCCTGTGTAGAGAGTGTTTCCCTCGCAGAGGATGATGTACACATAATAGGCAACGCGTCGTTTGCGCTTCGATTCGGGACTTCGGTTTAGGTTTTTCAAACTAGGCATTTGTACTGCGACAGTGAGATAAAAATTTATAAGAAAAAAGGGGTGGTATAAACTCAACTGACAGACGGTTTCGGAATGGTTGCTGTGGTAAAACTGAACAAAGTGGATGAAGCTGTGGTTTCAACTTTGAAAGACGCTGGGAAGGGTTTGTCACTTAAGGAGATTGCTGAGAAATGCGGAGAAACGGACAAGAAGGTTTTCAAGTCTCTGCGCAAATTGTTCGAGAATGAATTAATCACCTGTGAAAACCATCAGTACCGGTTCGTAGGTCCGTGAAGCCTGCTCCCGGGAGGGAATCCATCGAGTTCGCATTTTGCTTTGAAGGAAGCAACGCTGCGTTTTGAATCCGGCTGCATGTATGTATGGGTCGCATAATTGATGGGCAAGCGTGGTTACCGACGTGGATATCCCGTTGCTATCCTGATAGGTTTGGAGGATGGCCGTGCTGTCTTGTGGCGGATCTTCAGCGAGGTGGTCAAGCCTTACGTGACGCTGACGCTCAGTGGAGTGAGGACTGATGGAAGAGCCTTGTACCGTTTTCATGAAACCGTTGTGGACGCCTTGAGGCCTGTTCTGAAGGAGGGAGTCAAGAGCATCGTGGTCGTGGCTCCTGTGAGAACCGATTTTGCGCAGGTATTTGTCGGCCACATTCGCAAGCATCATGCGTGGCTGTCTCAAGCAAAGGGATCAAACTCCGCGACCTTCGGCGTTCTCGTCGGCTCTGCGGGTGAGCTTCACGAAGTAGCCGATTTGGTCAAGACCAAAGCTTTCCGTGATTTGGTTAGTGAAACCACGTCAATGGATGCTGGCCGCGTCGTCGACATGCTGGAAAAATGGCTCAACAGCTCCGAAGAAGGAAGCAGAGTATTGTATTCGCTTGAGGAAATAGAGGATTTGCTCTACAGTCAATCGAGCCGCCTCAAAGTCAAACCTGAATACCTAATCGTTACAAATGAATATCTGCTAAACCATAAAGAAAGAAAAAGAATCAACAGACTGCTGCAGATTTCAAACAATAGAAACGTGAAAACCATGACAGTTGACGCTGATACTCCCGCGGGGAAAAGACTGATGCAGCTAGGCGGCTTGGTCTGTCTCACAAGACCTGTTCAGGCCGGAAATGCGAGTTAGTGCTTTTCGCAGGGCTGGTTTGTCGGGTGCTATGCTGGTACTATGATTCTGCACCTGTTTCTTCTCTGAACTGCAGTCTGTAGAACGAGCTGTAAAGGCCTTTTCTACGCATTAGCTCTTCATGAGTGCCTCTTTCCAATATCTTGCCGTGGTCGATGGTTAGTATTTCGTCGCAGAGTCTGATTGTTGAGAGTCTGTGGGCGATGATTATTGTCATTCTGTTTTGCATCAGTTTCTTGAGTGCTCTCTGTATCACGAGTTCCGTGTAGGCGTCGACGGAGGATGTTGCTTCGTCCAGCACTAGAATCTCGGGGTTTGCCACCAGCGTTCTTGCGAAGCTTATGAGCTGTCTCTGGCCTATTGATATGTTTGAAGAGCCTTCCTGTATGACGTATTCGTAATCGTTGGGCAGTTTCATGATAAAGTCGTGGGCACCGATGGATTTGGCTGCTTCAACTATTTCTTCGTTCGATGCCTCAAGTTTCCCGAACCTTATGTTCTCCTTTATGGAGACTGTGAAGAGAAACGAGTCCTGAAGAACTATGCTTATGCGGCTTCTCAGGGAAGCAAGCGCGATATCTCTAATGTCATGTCCGTTTACGAGTATTCTGCCTTCGTTTGGATCGTAGAATCTGGCGAGAAGGTTTATTATAGTGCTCTTCCCAGCGCCAGTCTGGCCGACGATTGCGAGTTTCATGTCGTGTTTCAACGTGAAGTTGATGTTCTTCAAGACCGGAACATTGGGTTCGTATCCGAAGTTGACGTTTTCAAATTTGACTTCTTCTATCATCCTAACATGATGCTCCTTTCTGGGGGTGCGTCGACGACCTCGACTTTTGTGTCTATTACATCGAACATTCTTTCAATCGCGGACATGGCTGACTGGTACTGGTCGTACATGGTGACGAGGTCCACCAATGGCATGAAATACGAGAATTGGTACTCGATGAAGGCTACCAGAACTCCAAGTGAGATTGTCTGGTTCAATACGGCATTGGCTCCATAGAACAGTATTATCGCAGTTCCAATCAGTCTGAGTCCTATTACGAAGGGCGTGTAAGACGAGCCAATGAGGATGGCTCTGATGGTTGCCTTCACATTCTCCTCTTGGCTTTTCAGAAACTTCTTCTCTGTTTCCCTCTCCTGCGCGTAGGCTTGGGTGACTTTTATGCCTGCCAAATCTTCCTGCATCCTTGCTGTTAGCCCTGAAGTTGTGATCAGCGTTTTTCTGTATGCGGCTCTTGAGTATTTTCCGAGAAAATAGACCAGCACGATTGCCACGGGCAGGATCGCCATTGCAAGAAGTGCTAGTCGAAGGTCGAGGTAGAACATTATGCTGAAGGCGCCGAGTATTGAAGAAACGTCTACGAGAATGCTTGTAAGTCCCATTCTTATGAATATTCTGACGGTGTTGGCGTCATTCGTCGGGCGGGAGATGATTCTTCCAATCTCGCCTTCCGAGAAATATCTGAGGGAGATGACTTGCAGTTTATCCATCATGTCATCCCTCATTCTGGCAACCACCTTTTCTCCGACTATTCGCATCTGGTAAGTCTGAACGTACTGGAAAGCGTAGTTGCCCAGAACGATAGCGGCAAACAGGGGGATCCACCATATGAAGGCTGACAGGTTTTTGGGCGTCAATATTTGATCGATAGCTATTGCATGCATGTACGGTGCAGCCAACCCCGTCAATGCGCCGCTCACAGTTGCTACGACGCCGATGATGAGGTTTCTTCGGTGAGCTTTGGCGTACTCGTAGACTCTTCTTATCAACGTTCGGTCAGGAACGGTTCGTCTTCTTCTTTCTTCCTGCTTTGTGGAGAATGTTCCGTACGAACTGGACACTAAGGATCACCATTCTCTTCAAGTATAGGTGAGGCTTTCTGGACGAACTGCGTTTCGTAGACCCTCTTGTACACGCCGTCCTTTGCTATGAGCTCTTCGTGCGTGCCAAACTCGGCCACCGAACCATTCTCGAGAACTAGTATTTTCTCAGCAGTCTTTATCGTGGAGAATCTCTGCGCGATTATGAGAGTCGTCCTTGCCCTTGTTGCTTCTTCGATTGCAGACTGAATTTCCTGCTCAGTCTTCGCGTCAACGAAGGAGAGCGAATCGTCCATTATCAGCACTTTCGGGTTGGTTAGGAGGGCTCTTGCTATGGTTATCCTTTGTTTCTGGCCTCCGGAAAGTGTGATTCCTCTTTCTCCTACGGGGGTGTCGTAGCCTTCTGGGAGAGATTCGATGAATTCATGTATCCTCGCCGATTTCGCAGCTTGCACTATTTCTTCCATTGAAGCGTTAGGCTTTCCGAAAGCAATGTTCTCTTTGATTGTTCCGGTAAACAGGAAAACATCTTGCAGCACGACGCCTATTTGCTGCCTGAGAGAGGCAAGCTTGAATTGGCGTATGTCGACGCCGTCTATCTTTATGCTGCCTGCTTGGACGTCGTAGAACCTTGGAACCAAGTATATCAGAGAGCTTTTTCCTGACCCTGTGGCGCCCAGTATGGCGATTTTTTCGCCCGGCTGTACCGTGAAAGTGACGTTGTTTAGCACAGGTCTGTCCTTTGCATATTCAAAGGTGACGTTTTCCATTTCCAGTTTTCCTTTTTCTATCTCTATGTCCCTGGCATCGGGCAGGTCTTCGACGTTTTTGGGCGCGTCTGTCATTTCAAGGACTCTTTGCAGTCCAGCGTACGCGGCGACCCAAGTTCCAAGGGTCTGGCTTACGTCTCTTATGGGGAAGCTCAATCTCATCATGTACCTGGCAAAGAGGACTGTGTTACCGACTTGAGCAACCGCCAAGGCTAAGTGTGGGATGCCCATCGTGTACCCTGCGTACACGTAAACCAAGGCTACTCCGAGCGTGAGTATCGCTGGAGCGAGTGGCATGTATATTGATTGTATCTTGCCGGCGCTGATGGCCGTGTTCACGTATATGTCTTCTACCTCTTTGAAACCTTCAACTACGTCTTTTTCTCGGCGGAATATTCTTACTGTCTTCATTCCGATGATGTTTTGTTGTATGTATGAACTCAGTCTTCCTAAGATCAACTGCATGTTTCTGAAGAGGGGCATTGTGTCTATCCAGAGACGTGACGTGAAATAGAAGATGAACGGCATTGTGGCCATAGAAATCAGCGTCATAATCGGACTTATGGGGAGGATTATCAAGATGATTATGATCGTCGAGAAAACAGCGTTGAGGACAGTGCCCAGCCATGATCTCAGAAACGCGTCTACGAGTTGAAGGTCTACCGTGGCTCTTGATGTGAGATCGCCAACGCCCACGGAATCGTAGAAGCTGAAGGATTTTGCTTGTAATGCACGGTAGTAGTCCGTTCTTATGTCTCGCACGATGTATTGAGACATCACGCCGTGCACGAAGGTGATGATGAAGTTCGAAATGGCGAAGCCTACCCCAGCAAGTACTATGACTAGCAGGTAGCCCGGCAAGAGGCTGAGGTTTTGTGGGGGGCCGATGACGTTGATTATGATGTAGGTCGTGTACAAAGGTTCTAGTGAGAATAGAATCGACCTAACCACTGAGAGGCTGGTTATCGCCCCAACGAACCAGTAGTATCTACTATGATACTTCATCAGCCTCTTGAAAGCTGAAAAGGATTCAGTGAAACCCTTCTGCGTCTTAAGCGACTTGGCATAATCTAGCGTGGGCTTTGCTATGCTCATTATGGTCTTGGCATGTGCATACAATCTGAATCGATATAAACATTTTCAAACTGTTCTAGACTCTTTAATCGATGAAACTGAGCATTGCCAGATGGGTCGCATCGCTTTCTGTTTTCAAAGCGCGTTTGAACTAGTGTTTTCAGCAGGGGTTCTTAGGCTCCTTTTCTAGCTTTCGTGTTCAGCCAGCTCAGCGACTTTTGATTTGATCTTATCATAGACCTTCTTCGCGTCCTCTCCCTGCAAGAAGTATGGGTCTTCGATGTTCCAGACGACGATTTTGTTCTTACACTCTGGGCACTGGAGGAGCACCGCGGTCTTGTGTCTTTGTTCCATGGCCACGATGAGATCATAATCCTTCAGCTGTTTGTGCTCCAAGCTTTCGGGTGTTTTCTTGAGGTACTGTTCTGTTCTCTCTTTTCTCAAGTATTCCCTAACTTCTTCTGAGACTGGGATAGCGACTTGCAGTCCAGCGGAATCCGTTTTCCAGCTGGGCATCAGCTTCTGCAACAAGGCTTCGGCAAGGGGGCTTCGGTGAGCATTGCCGGAGCAGACAAACAACACTTTCATGCTTACCTCTCCTTCTTCGGTTCTCTTCAAGGTTCTGCCAATAGGATATGCGCTCAAGAATAGGCTTCTCTTGCCTAAGAAGCCTTCTTATAAACGGGCTATATCACTGCTTAAATATGTCTAACGCAGAAGGTTTGGTTCATGGGATACCAACGGCGTGCGAGCGGAACTCGAAACTCTGGTCGAGGACGTGGGATACCGCGACATGAAAAGGCCAAAGCCAAGAAACAGAAGCACCGGCCTAGCGTTGGTTACGTTCCGGAGGAGGATCATGCGGCGACATCACAAGATGTCGTCGAGAGGACTCTCAACAGTCTGCGCAACCTCGGAAAACAAGTGTTTGCTGTTTCCCCGTTCAGCGAGCACTTTAGCCGTTGGCTTGTGGATGTGAGAGTCGTCCTGTCGGAGTTCGAGTCAAGTTCAGAATTAGGCCCTAATGACCCGTTCTTGAAGGAGCGTTCACAGATACTTTCTGACGTTGAGTTTCAGCTTGAGGGTAGGAGACGGGGGGAAGCTTCTGCCGAGAAGGCAGCGAGGAGCCTCGCGGACAGCAGGGTTCTTCTTGAAAAAACGGAAGAAGGATACTCGGCTGAGACAAAGGCGCGGGAGGAGCGGAAGGCCGGCGAAGTCAAACGTCTGTCCAGCAACGTCCATGGTCTGAGAGAAGAAGTGGACAGGATTAGCCAGATGAAGACAGGTATCTTGAGAGGGCTTTCGAAGAAGGCGAAGGCGCGGAAGGAAGCAGAAGCAAAGCAGAGGCTGAGCCAGGCAGAAAAGGAATTCTCACTTGCCATGCAGGATTTCGCTGCTCAACAGGAGAGACTCAAAGCTGAGTACAAGAAGAGAAAGCAGCCCATCGTCGACCAGATGGGGGCTGAACAGAAAGAAATAGAAGACGGGGACATCGACCATTCGCTGGAGGCCAGACAGGCTGCGTGTGAAGCCCTCGTCAACGCGGTGAACGCGCTCGTCCAGAAAAAAGGTTCCTCTAGCCAGTCGGGCTTGGAACACTGATATGGTTCAGGGTTGCATTGTGCGGCGAGGCCCAAACTGTCGTTGGATTTGTTCGGGGAACCTGGAATAGTGTTCATGAACTATTTTCCATCCTGAATCTTGCTTCCTGAGGACAGAAGTGACTCGCGAGGTAACGTCAAACGTCCTGTTTCTCATAACCGCCTTGTAGCGAAGTATGAAAGTGGCGACCGCTGCGTCTCCGAAACGGTTTGCTTCAAAACCCACCAGCTCGTAGCTGTAGCTGGAAAGAACCTTGAACGCTGCAAACTCGTTCTCCAGTGCCTTCGCAGCCTCTTGCCTTTCGAAGGGAGGCCAATCATCAAATTTGGTGTAACCCTCGTCCATGAGCGCTCTGACTGCGCCTTCGTCCTTGTTCTTTATTGCGTCAAGCCTCTTCACAACAACGTTCTTCACATCATCGTCGTCCGAGGGCTCCGCGTCAGCTTCGCCCTGAGCCGTTGCAGTTAGCTTGGTCCCGCAGTGCTTGCAAAAAGGATCGGCCTCTTCGATATCCAGCCCGCAGTTTGGACATTTTGTCATACGATATTCTCACCAGATAGTCCTGTTCTGTCCGCCTGGTCCTTAAAAGTGTGTCTGCACAATCGAAGAATCGAGGAGCGAACCTAAGCGCCAAAGCAATGTCTGGAGTATATCAAAACTGGAGGCTTTTTCTTGGATGAAGATTTAGGCGCGGGGTGTGGGATTTGAACCCACGCGGCCATTTCGACCACAGACTTAGCAGGCCTGCCCCCTACCAGGCTAGGGCAACCCCGCAAGTATCCCCTAACTCACTTTTTTCAAGCCTTTGAAGCCAGAGGTACTCTAAACCTTGCCAGTTGTCATATTATTACTTTGCGCTATATTCGTTTCGCCCTTGGCGCGCGCGCTCAAGAAGTTGGAGGGGCAGGTTCAAGGCTTGCACGTTGATTTAGAGGATCTCACTGGGCTCTAAAGAAATTCTTGAGCCTAGAAGGCTCTGAGCACCTTGTTCCTGAGAGCTAGAGGAGTATGCAGGACTATGTTTCGCAGCGTGATCGATCTCTTGATGTTTGGAGTGAGGCAGAGCGAAGAAACGAGTAGGATGTAAACTCGAAGAGGAGCTGGTTGATCGCATCGACAGGGTAGCTGAGCTTCTCAAGACGAACAGGACAGACATCATCAGAAGCGCCTGCATCGTATATTTGAAGAATCCAGGGATAGGCTCTAGGAAGAGCACCAAAAAGGGCGGAATATACGATTCATGAACGCTCGCCCCCGCTATTGCACAAGCCTTAAATTCTGTTTCAGATGTCGTTCATGATGGTGAATGCAGTGCCCAAATACAAAACTACAGCCAAATGGATTGAGAATGTTCGTTCGGTGGTTGACAACGGCAGAACACACAGTGTGGTCTGCGACCTTTCCACTCCTGCAGGTGGCAACGATACTGGTCCGACTGCCATAGAATTGGCTCTGATGGCCTTGGCAGATTGTGCAGTGACGATATTCGCTGATGTCTGCAAACAGAGCAAGATCGAACTCAGCAAAGTCGAGACCGTCGTAGAAGCCGAAAAACCAGCCGACTCTCCAATACTGACGGGAGTGACAATTAAGACCAAAGTCTCTGCCACGGCAAGAAAAGAACTATTGGAAGGCGCTTGGAGAAGAACGGAAGCAAACTGCCCTGTGTTATCTGTGTTCAAAGAACCTATACCGTTAAAAGTGGAATTCGAAGTAGTGCCCAAATAGTCAGAACATAATGTTTAATGCGGAAGTACAAGAAGGAGGTGAGTCTTTGCTGTTCGTAGCTACCCATACCCATCAAGCCTCAAAATGTCCGTTACTAACGCCTGAAGGAAAAACAATGATCAAAATGCTCTTTTCAGATGAGAACGTTAGGAAGTCGGGTCTCAAAATAGTTGGAGCCTATATGAGTTGCCCAAAAGACAAGAGTACCGATCATAAGGGTTTCTTCATTATAGATGCCGACAGTGCCCTGACGGTTTCAAAGTTCTTTGGTCAAATGGCAGTTGACGTAAGACCAGTCGTACCCTTCAGCGAAGTCGCGAAAACCCTGTAGTGCTATCCGAAGAAACCTACTGACCTATCCCTTTTTTATTAAGAAAAGGTGTCTATTTTTGAATGACGTAATCTGGGAGTGAACGTCCGACAGAAGGTTCAGATTTGAACGAGAAGACCTTAGACTTCAATGAGATGACGCCAGAGAATACAATCAAATCTCTGCAGTCTAATCTGACCCGTGGGCTCTCGTCGGATGAAGTTGCGACCCGACTAGGACAGTATGGATACAATGAAATCCCTGAGAAAAAAGCTAACTCACTGAGGACGTTTGCAGGCAAGTTCTGGGGTCTCACGGCATGGATGCTTGAAATCATAATAGTTCTTTCATGGTTCCTCCACAGATACTCAGACTTGTACATCGTGACCGGGCTTCTTGTCTTCAATTCGATACTGGGCTTTGAGGAGGAACAGAGAGCATCAGGCGCAGTAGAATCGCTGAAACAAAAGCTGCAAGTCAACGCAAGAGTTCTCAGAGACGGTTCTTGGGGAAACTTGGCCGCGAGAGAATTAGTTCCTGGCGACATAATCAGAACGCGGTCCGGAGACTTCGTGCCAGCCGACGTAAAAGTAATAGATGGCGAGCTGGGAGTTGACCAATCAGCCTTGACAGGGGAGTCAATGGCAATAGACAAAAAGCCAAGTGACGTTCTCTATTCGGGATCCATTGTCAAGAGAGGCGAGTCTAACGGCATCGTCGTTTCAACCGGGCTGAAAACATATTTCGGAAGAACTGCGCAGTTAGTTCAGCTTGCAAGGCCAAAACTGCACATGGAAGAAGTCATCTCCAACGTCGTTAAGTGGCTTCTGGTTATAGTTGCTTCGTTGATCATCGTGGCTGTGGCCGTTTCAGCGTTTGAGGATATCAGTCTTTTGGATGTGCTGCCAATAATCCTGGTTCTGTTATTGTCTGCAATACCTGTTGCCTTGCCGGCGATGTTCACTGTCAGCATGGCGCTGGGCTCTATGGAGTTGGCCAAGAAAGGCGTACTGGTGACTAGGTTGAGCGCTTCTGAGGATGCGGCGACGATGAGTGTGCTCTGCGCCGACAAGACTGGCACAATAACGATGAATAAGCTTTCAGTGGCGAAAGTAATTCCCTTGAATGGGTTTACTGAGAAAGATGTAATACTGTACGGGGCCCTGGCTTCTCAAGAGGCTAACCAGGATCCTATAGATAACGCCTTTATTGTCAAGGCCAAGTTGGAGAATTTGCCCGTTTCTTCGTTTGTCCAGAGGGATTTTGTTCCTTTTGACGCGAAAACACGAAGAACCGAAGCCTCAGTACAAGGAGACAACAGTCAATTCAAGGTTATGAAGGGAGCCGTCAGCATCATAGCCAAAGCTTGCGGGCTTCATGACGACTCTGTAAGAGACTTGGAATTACGGATGAGCATGTTTGCCGAGAAAGGTTACAGAACCTTGGCAGTCGCACGAGCCCATGATCACGAGTGTCCTGATATCGTCGGTTTGGTGGCTCTTTATGACATGCCCAGGGCTGATTCGAAGCAGCTGATACAGGAGCTCAAGCATCTAGGGATATCAGTGAAGATGCTGACAGGAGACGCTCTTGCAATAGCGAAGGAAGTTGCAGCTGAAGTTGGGCTCGGCGAACGGGTGATTAGAGCTGCGGACCTGAAAGAATTCGTAAAGGAAAACGCGATTGAGGCGGCGCAGGCAGCCGAGAAGAGCGATGGGTTCGCTGAGATATATCCTGAGGATAAATACGCGATCGTGAAAAGCCTTCAGGCCGCAGGACAGGTTGTGGGCATGACAGGTGACGGTGTGAATGATGCTCCGGCGCTGAGACAGGCGGAGGTAGGTATAGCTGTGAACACTGCAACAGACGTTGCCAAGAGCGCAGCCAGCGTCGTCCTGACGAATGAGGGTTTGACCAGCATTGTCGATTTGGTCAGAAATGGGAGAGTGATTTTCGAAAGAATATCTGCATGGGTATTGAGCAAAATAGTGAGAACTCTGCAGACTGCCATTTTCGTGGTCCTGTCCTTTATCTTAACAGGTAGTTATGTCGTGTCGGCATTCGCCATAGTTCTCCTCTTCTTCATGACCGACTTCGTCAAGATAGCATTAGCTACAGACGATTTGAAATGGTCACAGAAACCTAACACTTGGAACATAACTGGGATAGTGAAAGTGTCGCTGCTGCTTAGCATGTTGATTGTAATCGAGTCATTTGGGCTGCTATATGTGGGACTCAACGTGTTCCATTTGAGTGCAGCCGAAGAAACCTTGTACACGTTCAGTTTTGAAATATTGTTCTATTTTGCCATGTTCCTGATATTCAACGTTAGAGAAAGAGGGCATTTTTGGGAGTCGAGACCAAGCAAAACCCTGCTGGCGGCAATGATGCTGAGTATGATTGCTGCAACGATAGTGACGACAACAGGAATTCCAGGCCTCAAACCTGTACCATTGACTGAGACTCTGTTTGTGGCGTTCTGTACTGCGACGTTCTCGCTCACAATCAACGATCTTGCAAAGTATCTCTTTGTGAGGACAGAGACGAGATGGTAACAGCCCACTGTATGTCGCGCGCGCTAAAAATAAGGTGGGTGCTTGTTTGTGCTTATAGCCCTCGCTATTCTGTCGCTGAGGATGATTAAGCCTACGCCGAAGAACTCAATTGCCATTCCCACAGCGATCCAACCCACGTCAGCTAACAAGTCTGCTTTCACACTAAAATGAGCATCATTGTTTATGCTGAGAGTTTGCCAAACCGGCACTAACAGACCAATGACGAGAATGATTACGCCAAAAATCCTTAGCGTGCGCGCTATTTCGTCTCTGTTGTCATCAGCCTTCGTTTGCATTACACCATTCATCATTTGGAGCCCGACGCCTTAAAAATCTATACAATATTAGCACTATTTGGCCAAGTTTCTCTTTGTGAAGCGCGAGGAAGAGAGAGAAAGGGGTTGACTGAAACGCTAAGAGTTAATCATGGAGCAGAAGGGCGACAGGTATTAAGAGTGCGAACGCTGCTCCTGTTATCAAAAAGGTATCTCTGACGCTGATAAATCCCATCAGCGCGCCCGCTGCCAATGGTCCAAGCGTATAGCCCAGGTCTTTGAATGTAGCTATGGCTCCGGTAATCGCGGTTTTGCTTTCACCCATTATGTCTGACATTCTTGAATACAGCGATATGAAGATCACCGTGTAGCTCATCGTAAAGGCTGTCACAATCGCCACTGTGCAGTATAGGCTATTTGAGAATGGCATCATAACTGCAGTCAACGTCGTCAAGGAAGCAGCCACAGCAAGTGTCTTCCGTATTCCATGTCTGTCTATCAGATTTCCAATAGGCACTTCAAGAACAACCGCAGGCAGAAGGGCTACAGTAAGTATCACGCCTATCAGTGGAATAGCAATTCCTTCACCGTTAAGGAATATTGGAAGGAACGAGTAGTATACATTAATGAGAGCGTAGAACACGATTATGAGAAAAACAGTCTTTACGAACCGGCTATTGCGCATGTAACTCAACAACGTAGTTACCTGAACGTTTAACGATACTTTCTCGGACTTGGGCGTCTCCTTCAGGTACAATGAAACCACGATGAATGTGGTTAGACTTGTTAGGCTTAGCATATAGAAAGGCAGAAAGAACGAGAGAATCGAGATAAGCCCGCCGACAATTGGAGATAAAGCTGAGGCGAAATCGTTCATGCTGGAAAAGAATCCAACTTCTTTTCCTTTCACACTCTTCTCAGCATAAGCGAAAACATATGCCCACGAAGTCAACCATAAAAAGGATGAAGCAACTCCTCTGGTGACGCTTACCAACAGCAGCGATAGAAAAGTATCTGCCACGGGATAGAGTAGCGCAAGGGCTGAGTAGATTAGCAACACTATCTGCAGAACTCGTTTTACATTCATTCTGTTCTCTATTATTCCGAATGGTATGTTGAGAAATACCCCCATCATCGTTGTGAGCGAAAGGATAAGGCCGGTCAGGAACAGGTTTCCAGTGACGTTTTCCACGTATATTGAGAAGATAGGAGACGTAATTCCCCAGCCGAAAGTGTATATGAAAAATGCGATTGAGATCGGGAAGATTACCCTTTTGAAATTGACAATGTGTCGTAGTTCGCCGAACTCTTTGAACATTTGAATCTACTATAATTCAATATTCAATTACATATTAGTTCATCCGCACGCCAACGTTGGAGCGTGTAATCTTAACGTGCACTAAAAATACAAAAACATCTCGGTCGGGCTAATGCCTTGAAGGGTTCAAACTTCTATCGGACTAACACCGAGGGAATTAGAACCCAAGTGGGGTCGAGTCCATCTATTGCTATACTAAAGGTAGGGCTACCCGTCCCCATACCCCAAAGGGTTCAAGACCTATCCTCGCAAAATGTTTTGAATTCTGGTTTGTTCTTCAGGTTCTTGGTTTGGCAAGCAGGTACGGGTCGGTGGGGATTAGGCCCCGAATGGGGGCAAGTCCATTTGCCCTGTCTGCTAAGAGCGGCCTGCCCGGCGCGCGCTCAATGTCATTAGGCGAATGCTTATGAATTTCGAAACTCGTATGATAATTTGGAGATAGCAATGGAAAATTATGATCTTGTAATCTTGGGCGCTGGTTCCGCCGGATTTGCGGCTGCGATAAAATCTTCGGAATTGGGCAAAAAGACGGCTATAATCGAGCAGGGAACAATTGGGGGAACTTGCGTGAACGTTGGCTGTGTTCCTTCAAAGCGTTTGCTGCAGGTTGGAGATGAATACTACTACTCAAAGAGCAAGCGTTTCAAAGGGCTCAAGATCGAAGAAGGCTCCTTAGACTTTGCAGAAGTCATCGTGCAAACAGACGAGTTGGTCAAGCAGCTGAGGCAAACCAAATACATCGACGTCCTCAAGAATCTACCAAATACTGTTTATTTCCAAGGGACGGGCGTTTTCGTTTCCAAAAATGAAGTTGAAGTTGGCTCAGAGGTTTTGAAGGCTGAAAAGTTCCTCATAGCCACAGGATCTTCTCCAAACATCACCAAAGTAGAAGGCGCTGACAGAGTCGATTTTCTCACTAATGTTGAAGCGTTAACCCTCAAGAGGCTTCCGAAATCAATGATAGTCCTTGGCGGAAGGGCGCTGGCTCTCGAGTTTGCCCAGATGTACTCTCATTTCGGCACAAGAGTTACGGTTTTGCAGAGAAGCTCTCGAATACTTCCAGAGGATGAGCTCTGAAATTTCAGAGGAACTGACGAGGTGTCTAAGGGGTGAAGGCATTGAAATCCATACCAGTGTTGAGATACGCGAAGTCAACGAGAGAAATGGTGTAAAGACCGTCAAATGCATCGTTGCTGGTCAGAGTAGGGAGTTTGAAGCTGAACAGGTTCTTATGGCGACGGGGAGGAGTCCGAACACGCAGCAGCTGGGGCTGGATGCGGCTGGAGTTAAGACTGAAAGGGGGTTTGTTAGGGTAAACGAGTTCTTGCAAACGACCAATCCTGATGTTTACGCTGCGGGCGACTGTGTAACGCCGATGATGCTTGAACCGCTAGCTGCGAAGATGGGAAACATAGCGGTCAGAAATGCTTTCGAAAATGCCAATCTCACATTGAATTTTATGGAAGTTCCCAGTGTCGTTTTTACAAACCCGCAGGTTGCGAAAGTAGGCTACACTGACAAAGAGTTTATGGAAAAGGCTCATGTGTGTGCTTGCAGGACGATTCCAATGTCGCTTGTGGCAAAACCTCAAATCATAGGTGACACCAGGGGCGTCATTAAGATGGTAGTTGATCCGAACACGCTCAAGATTGTGGGTGTTCATGTTGTTTCTCCGCTGGCGGGTGAGATAATTCATGAGGCAACTTTAGCAGTTAAGTTCGGGTTAACGCTTAACGATGTTATTGACATGGTTCATGTTTATCCGACTATGGCGGAAGCGATTAAGCTGGTGGCTCAGTCGTTCTTTAAGGACATATCAAAGCTTAGCTGCTGCGTAGAATAAGAACTGCAGTCATGTTGCTGGCTATTCTCGCATTCTTCCCGTTGGCACTTCTTGAGGGTGCGAAAGAGTACTCTCAAGATTATTCCTGTTGCATCCTGATCAAGTTGCATGATCAGGTCTTCAAAGCTGGTGGAATCCAACAGCATACCTAATCGTGCGCGACCGGCGGTCGCATTGTAAACTAGTCACGGCTATACAAAAACCAACTCTATCCGTAATTGATCGATCGACCTATTTTTCGGTATTAATGAGGGCTAAATAGGGTTCTGTGAAATCGATCGTTACAAGATATCAAGAATGAAAAAGGTTTTTGTTCAATTGTATTTTGATCGTATCTGCTCATCTGTCAGTACATGCTTGATTCGTTCTTTCCATTCAGGCGATTTCCAGGTTCCGAGGGCTTCGTGTGTCAGGTAATATTTCTGTGGAATTGGATGTGTTCCGATAACCACTTCTATATCGTATTTCTGCTTTACAAAGTCGCGCAATTGGTCAATGTGAGGGCAGGGTGGATAACCCACGACCATGCCTGTGGCAAAGTGAACCACTTCAGCGCCGTTTTTCTTCATTTCTTCGATACAGTATTCAACGTTTCCCCCAGGACATCCTCCACAAGTCGTGTATCCTACGAGCTTCACCTCCTGATCGGCGTACAAACTGAAAGCTCCTTCCTTGTTCTTCAATGCTCTCAAGCATTTGCCTCCAGCACAAGTATGGTAACGATCACAGATCACTATACCCACATTCTTCTCAGGTCTAGACATCGTTCTCCACGATTATCAGGCATGGAAATGTACGTCTTATTGCTTTCGGAATGCGCCTTGCAAATCCAGCGCACGTGCTCGAATAAATGCTCTAGGGGGTCAACGTTCATTCGAGCCTCTTGCCCAGACCGACAACCTCGTTGTCTTTGAACCCAAGATGCACGTAGAAATCAATTACGGAACTATTGCTTTTCCGAACCTCCAGATTAACCTTCAAACAGCCTAATTCTTTCAGTTCGGCAATGGCCTTCTCCACTAGCTTCCTGCCATATCCTTGGCCCTGATATTCGGGAAGTACAGCTAGGTAATTCAGCCAGCCTCGATGTCCCTCATAACCAGCCATGACAGAACCTACAACCCGGCCATCCAGCAATGCAACGAAGAATAATTCAGGCTGATAATCAATCTTTTTCCGGATGTCAACAACAGGATCATTCTGCGGAACGATCAGATTACACTTACTCCACAAATCAACAACTGCACTTTGAAATTCCGACCGGTACGTTACTATTTCGAAGCTCAACCAAACCCGATGGTTTCTATCGTGGGCTTACACTATAAAGCTTGAGCGCGTCCCTCAACGGCAAAAACGTTTTCGTCCTTCAAGAACACCTTTATCGATTCTATGCGCGCGCCCTTCCAAGCATAAATTAAAGATGCCGTGTTATCTTTTGCTCTAACGTTTGCCTAGGCATTGCGCCGATGATCGTGTCTACAAGTTTCCCATTTTTGAACACCAGCAATGTGGGAATGCTCATAATATTGTACTTCAAACTAACTTCCCGATTCTCATCCACATTGAGTTTCCCGAATAGTATTCTTCCAGCATAATCTCGCGACAGTTCCTCTATGATAGGGGCAACCATGCGACATGGTCCACACCAAGGCGCCCAACAATCAACCACTACAAGCGGATGATTCTGGATCATTTCCTTAAACGTTGCATCGGTCATCTCAACAGGTTTATTGAAGACTGTTGCTCCTTTTTCGGGAGCCGCACTCTTCATTACTTTTCGCAATTTTGCTTGCTTGATTTTTTCTAATTCCTCATCTTCCTCGTTTTCCACTTAGATACCTCCACGCATTATTTGCTGTTGGAGCGATTACTTGACAGCGTGCGCTAAAGAGTCTATATTTATCCTCAGCTTCCTCCATAGACGCGCGCGAGTAAAGATTAACTAAATTTGCTCCTTTTAGTTCTTTCCTTGGCAGGGTGGCTTTGATTTGAGTAGCAGGATGCAAGCTGCCAAACTCGTACAGCACATACCTTTTTGCGCATACAGATGAAGATATCTCTAGTAAGCATTTTTCACACTTGCAGAAAATCTTTTAGTATGAAAAATCGCATAGTAACCTTTGTCGCATAGGAAGGATGGAATGCTGAATTACGATAAGGACAGACTTCTAGAAATTGGAAAGAAAAATGAACAAGCCGAAATAGACTGCTTGAGAAAATTCGTTCACATTCCAACATGCTACTATAAGAAACAAGATTTGAAACCCATTATTACTCAGCTGAGCGAGGAATTCAAGAAAAGAGGATACAAGGTTCAAACTTTTTCAACAGCTGGTGCACCCGTAGTGGTGGCTGATTTGGATCTAGGCATGAAAAAAACTCTGTTGTTTTACAATCACTATGATGTTCAGCCTGAAGAGCCTTTAAGCGAGTGGAAGTCTCCTCCATATGACCTGTCGCTAAGAAACAGACGATTGTTTGGGAGAGGGGTGCTTGATAACAAAGGTCCCCTCGTTGCCAACTTTTTTGGGGTTCAGAATGCACTGGAAGCTGGTTACGAAGTGAAGTGCAACGTAAGGTTTGTTGTCGAAGGCGAGGAGGAGGCGGGCAGCATACACCTTGAGGAGTTTTGCAGGACTCATCCAACTTTGCTCAAGTCTGATGGATGCATTTGGGAGTGGGCAAATGCTGTGCTGAATCAACGAAGCAAAGTGTATGCTGGGGTGAAGGGCGATGCTTACTTTGAACTTCGCGAGAAAGGCATCTGCAAAGATGCGCATTCAGGTGATGCTCCTATTGTGATCAACCCGGCTTGGAGATTGGTATGGGCCTTGTCAAGTCTGAAGAATGATAAGGAGGAAATTTTAATAGATGGTTTTTATAGTGATGTTGTACCTCCGAGAAAAGAAGAGCTGGAACTGTTTGCGAATTATCCGCCGGAGCAGATTGAGGAGTATAGACGACAGTATAAGACCAGAGGATTTCTTCGTGAAAGAGATGGAATGGAGTTCTGGAAGGAACTGGTCTTGGGTCCGACATGCTCTATATGTGGCTTATCTGCAGGGTGGGAAGGGGCTGGCTCAAAAACAGTTATAGGAAAGGAAGCGATGGCGAAGGTGGATTTCAGACTTGTGCCCAACCAGAAAGCGGAGAAAATTCAGAAGCTGTTGAGACGACACTTGGATAAGCACGGATTTTCAGATGTTGAAATGAAGCTGCTTGAAGGTTACGGATCTAGTAGAACGGCAATTGATCATCCTTTTATTCAGCTACTGACAAATCTAGCTAAGGACTTCAGTGGTCAAGAACCGATTCTTATTCCTTCCCATCAGGGGTCTGGACCTGCGTACCTATTCGGCACCCATACACCTTGGGCCATGTGCGACATCTTTGACCCTGAGACCAATATCCACGCACCAAACGAGAGCATGAGACTCAAAGATTTTAGGTATATGACTGCGTTCATTGCTGCTGTTGCAATCGAGCTTGGTAGAAACTGACAGGTGCGCTAATGCAGACGCTGTGTATATAGCGCACGCTTTGATGGGCCATTTGTGAGAGCGGCGCGCGCGCTTTTCGTCGGATGAGCTCTACGAGTTCTGTTAACACATGCGCTTTACATCTCTAAATTACTGATGTGAGTCCCAAAATCAGCAGAATAGCCAGCATCGTTGATGCAGCTATTTTCCAATTTGGATATTTGCGCGTTTCTGGCATCAGGTTGACTGCTCCAATATATATGAACTCTCCAACAAACACTGCTAGTACCAAGGCAAGAACAGTCTGGTTTATGCTAATCAATGATGTGATAGCGACTCCCAGGACGGGAGCTATGGCATCCATTATTAAGAAAATCGTAGCGTTTCTGAGATGTTGCTTGTTCTTTAACATGAGCGTAACCGTGTTAATTCCGTCCGTGAAATCATGAAAGACTACGGCCAAAGCCACTAGCAGACCGACCGTTTGGTTGACTTGATACGCTGCTCCTATAGCTACTCCATCTAGGAAACTGTGGATAACCAAGCTTCCAGCTCCAACTGGACCCATTACGTGCGCATGTCCTCCGGTTTCTTCATGAAAATGGACCAGAAGAAACTTTTCCAAGAAACTATAGAACAAAAATGATCCCACGACTGTAATCATTACGTATCTTGTAGAGAGGTTTATTGATGCGGAAATGGTCAAACTTTCTGGCAAAATATCAAAGAAGGAAACCGCGATCAAACTTCCAGCAGCAAAAGCGAAGAAGTATGGAAGAGCCTTTCTGAGTCTAATCGCAAGAGTTCCGCCTATCAATGTGGAACAAAACGTTGTTAATGCTAATCCTATGATGACCCAATTCATTGATCAAGCACTATCATTCTACTAATTAATACCCCGCGTTGGGGGCCTGTCTTACTGCAAGATGTGCACTCTATTGAGAAGCTTGCGCACTTTGACTGTGAGCGCATCCGCACGCTTCGTTTTCACTCTCCAGTTGAGGGCTTTGATGGTTCTATTCTCACTTTTATTTCTGTCACTTCATCGAACTCTTTCTTCACTTTTTCCTCTATCTGTATCGCTATCTGATCGGCCTCTCTCACCGACATGTCGCCGTCAACGACAATATGCATGTCACCTACCAAGTATGGTCCCAGCTTCCGCATGCGGATGTCATGCACCTCTTTAACATTCCTGACACTTTTTGCTATGCTTTCTATATCCAACAGGATGTCAGGGCATTGACACGCGTCCATCAGGATTAACGAAGATTCTTTTATCACTGAGTATGCAACAGTGAAAACGAAGAAGGCGATTATTATTCCAGCAATGGAATCTGTCACTCCGATGTTCAAGTATTTACTCGAGGCTATGCCCACAAAGGCGGTCAAAGATGTGAGCACGTCCTTGGTTGAGTTGAACGCATCTGCCTTGAGCGCTAAAGAATCGTATCTTCTGGCAGCACGAACTTTGAAGAACAATATTACCCCGGCTATAGCGGCTGCTAGGAGTGCGGTTGCCATAGCTATCTCTGCATTGACTATCACTCTAGGGTGAAGCAGTCCCTGGTAAGACTCATAAAGGATCACTCCGCCCGAAACAGTCAAAACGAAAGCGGCGATAATGCTGCTGAAGTTTTCAACTCTGTAATACCCGAAATGGAATTTACCATCTGGCGCTTTTCCTGATAAACGTAAACCAACCCAAACGATCAATGAAACAACAGCATCGGCAAAGGATTGGACACCATCAGCAACTAGGGCAAGACTCAAAGAGAATGTTCCAATAAACACTTCGGCCATACCCACTAGCAACAGAACCACAAAAGATTTTTCCGCAACGGCTCCACCCTTAGCAAGTCTGCTTGACCCCAATCTCGGTCACGTTCCAAACGACAATCTTAGCCCGCGCCAGTCTTAATAATGATTATATGATCACATATTTCAATTGTCCGCGCGATTTACGCAATTTATGACAATGTTTCTCCCAAAAGCGTGCTGTGTGGACACGATGGATTTCGGTCATCTGCAGCTGGATCCAAATTCGCCCGAGAAATGTCATTGAAACATTTCAGCGATCGTGTGCGCAACAGTCGAATGCGGCCGCTTTTGATTTGCTTCGTCCACGCATAGCGATCTGTCTCAGATACATCTAACCATCGTATAGAACGTGTCGCCTAATCCTATCACACTGGAAAAAAGAGAATAAGGAACACGCGAGCGCGCGCTATTTTGTGTTCGTAGTTATTCTTGCTTTTTTTCGTTTTTCTTCTCTCGCACGTAAGCAGACGCCTTCATGGCCGCCATTGCTCCTTCTCCCGCGGCTGTGACAACCTGCATTCCACCGCAAGTGCAGTCTCCCGCAGCGTAAACACCCTCAACATTGGTTCTTAGCATGCGATCCACGGTAAGACACCCGTTCTTGTCAGCATTCAACCCAGCTCTCTTCACAACCTCGGTCATAGGAACTCCGCCGAGAGAAACGAAGACACCGTTGACTTCCTTTTGGATCTCACGCTTCGAATCCTTCTCGATGATTCTGATGGACTTCACGATTTTCTCTCCCAATATGGCGGCAACTTGCCCATTTATGATTTCGACGTTCGCTTTGTCTCGAAGTTGCCGATCAAGGGCTCCTTCGACCTGCAATTCTTGACCATGCGTCACTATGGTGACCCTTTTTGCTATCTCCGCCAAAAACAATGCATCAATCGCTGCCTCCTGACCGTTACCGATCACTGCGGTTTCCGCATTTCTGAAAAAAGGACCGTCGCATACGACACAGTAGCTTACGCCTCTGCCTAGAAATTCGGTTTCTCCCGGGACTCTCAGCTTCCTCTTCTGCGTTCCAGTAGCTATGATCACCGCTCGGCCCAGATAAGTTCGTTTTCTAGTCGTGGCTTTTTTCATCTCACCATTGAGATCTAGTCCTATGACCTCTTCAGTCTCTATAATCTTGGCGCCGAAACGCTCTGCTTGTTTCCTCATTTTCTCAGTCAATTCACGCCCTTTGATTCCTTCCTCAAACCCTGGAAAATTCTCAATTCTGTGCGCCTCAAAAGCCTTTCCGCCCGCAGCACCCGCATCGAGGACGACTGTTTCAAGTCCAAGCCAAGAGGAGTATATCGCAGCGGTCAATCCTGCTGGTCCGGCGCCGATAATTATCGTGTCAAAGTTGCGGTTCTGATCATCCATTTCAGGATCCCTCGCATCATCAAAACAATAACCTTTGGTTCGCACTTTATTGAAATTTCGTGTCTGGCGGGCGCCGTGCCAAAATGCAGAGCACCAGCTGACGCCCACTCGCCAACCATGTTGTCTAGTAAGAATACGCCCAAAAGAGATTTCGCCATAGCCAATGCTCCTAATCAAATATGGCGCGTAAGCTTTTAAGAGCGTTCTTGTAAAGATTTCTTGGCACAAGGATTCTTGATATGTGTTTTCTGAACGTGGCCAGACCTTTGGCGAATATTCTCTGACGATTCTTTTAGGAACGTCTTTTGGACTCGCAAGTAGCGCGCTGGCTTGTCCCTAAATTAGCTAATGTTTATTTTTGGATTGGGGTCTCGTATTCTTGAGTGAAGTCCAAGCTTAGGAGGTGAATCCTAGCGGGACATCAAGATGAACACGAGACCCTT
>Ga0315279_10001944_pt1 | contig 32622 bp, 29 predicted proteins | sample YL17G06_20_MG_FD_203694 | JGI IMG/M metagenome (GOLD analysis project Ga0315279, IMG submission 203694) | Sediment microbial communities from Yellowstone Lake, YNP, Wyoming, USA - YL17G06_20 | ecosystem: Environmental > Aquatic > Freshwater > Lake > Sediment | place: USA: Wyoming | collected...
TGCCTTCACCGACCAAGTGCTGGCTGAAGCCGAGGGCCGCATCCAGCCACTGTTGGTAGCTTTTCAGTCCCACTTGCAAGCAAACAGCCGCGAAGTATCCCGCACTGACGCCGAGTGCACCTTTGAGCTGTTAACCCTGGGCGTCTTGTGGCGGGTCTATGCAGGCGATGCACTCGGCCTGGCGCGTCTGCGCCAACGCGGCGGCCTCGTCAAGTCGGGGGCTGACCTGCTGCGCGGGGTGCTGGCAACTTTGCTTTCTGATAACCGGCGTCGAACCGGAGCACCAACGCCGACATTCGACCACCTGGGCCGATTGTTGAATTGGTTGGAGGCAACGGGCAACTTAACAAGAGTCCAAGCGCTTGCACATCTGGCGGGCTTTCCTGGCCAGCCGGCCACCCGAGGCGGTGTCCAATGACCTGGCACACGGATTTCCCCGGCGCAAGTGCAACTGGCAAGTACTCGCTCATTGGACTCCCCAACTTGTTGGGGAAGCAGCGTTTGCCCCCTTCGGCAAGTTCGGGACTCCAATGCTTGCCAGTTTTCAGACCCGGAAAGACCTTCAGGGAAATCCGTGTGGCAACAACAATGGCGTTTTCCGCCTGGTTCGAAGCTCGCAGTGAAGCGGCACTCGGCCGTTACACGCCTCAGGTCGAACACTATCTTACAGAAATTCGTCCCCACTATCGCTGGCGAGAGGATGTCATTTTCTGCGGCCGGCGCCGCGTCGAGTATCACCTGAACATGGTCGGAACCGAGACCCTCAACCGGGTTTTCCGGCAAGTTTCTCAGCACAGAGCGGAAGGTGGTGGTTGTGCCGCCCTGCATGCGGGCTCAACCCGATGACAAATGCCAGGCCCGTTTGACTTTTTTTGGCGCTCGTTGTGCGGGCTGCACACCAGGCTGTCGCGTGCATCAACTGACCAAACTGGGAGACCAGCTTGGCTTGGGTGTCCTCATTCTGCCTGATGACCTGCGTGTCTTTTCGGCCGGCGGCGTGCGCACACCCAACGCCCGGGTCGCGGGCCGTGGCGCGACAAGCAACGAGCCTGCCGGCAAGAGCAGCGCGTTGAGTTCACGCTGCGTCTGCGCCTGGAGTTGCTTGAGCGCGACGACGATCTGGCAATAGTGTGCCTTGTCCTCTGCGCTGAGCGTCCGCCCGCGCCAGTTGACGGTTGTTGCCCTGGCGCTGCGAGCACTGCTTCAAGATGCAATCCTTGCGGCGTGGCCGATGAGGTTGAGTTTGGCGCTCACTTGTCACTCATCTCGATCTTGACCTGATCGGCAATCCCCAAGTCGTTGAGGATTTGTTTGAGCTCGGTCACCAGATTGCTGGAAGCATCCGCGCTCACCGACAAGGTAAAAGCGACCTCGACCTTGAGGTCCTTGCTCGACCTCAGCTTGGGGATGAGCTTGGTGCCCAAACGATTCCAGGTCTCTGGCGGCACATCTCCGAACAAACGGAGCTGCCGGGCTTGAACGACAGGTTGAGGCTCAGGCTCTTTGAGTTTCGGTTGCGGCCCTGGCTGTGGCTGTGGCGTCGGACCAATGGGTGGCGGCTCCGGCATGGGCGGAGGCTTGACACCGCTCTTGAGTTCTTGCGCTTTGGCTTTCTTCAGTAGGTACACGTCGGACTCGAACGCCACTTCATCGGCGGGCAAAGGCTCCTTGTACCAGACACGCTCATACGTGCCATCGGACTGTTGGCCGGACGCCAACCCAAAGTCACCTCGCTCGACGAATTCGGGAATCTTGCCGCGCAGGTACGCATCCGGGTCGAGCAGCCGATCTAGCGCACCAGTGAGGAAGGCCTGCCGCAGACTCACCAGCGGCCACGCACCCGTGTCTTTGAACGCGGGCGGCCAGCGCCGATCCAGGTAGCCCGCGCCGGGCGATTCGTTCAATAGCGATTGCGACTTTAATGCGTCAATCACGCGGCCACACAACGTCTGCCCCGTGCTGGAATGGCCCGCGCCGAGGTCAATCACGCGCAGGCCGCTTTCTTCCTGGGTATCAGCCAGCACGACAAAGCGATAACTGGCCCAGACTTCGTTACGGGCTTCTTCTTCGGCGTCGCGTACCTCACCCTGGATGTCGGTCAGCTCGCTGTGGTCAAACTCGCCGCCCAGCGTGCCCTCGTCCATGTCGCGCTTGACGTGCTTCCAGGCCAGCCATATTTCCACTTTTTCGTGCAGCTCGCGCCCAGGCTTTTTCAGGCACCACACCAGCGCACCGGGATGCAGGCGGGGCGAGATGCCTTTCTGTTTGGTCCAGTTCAGAATCCGCTCTCGCACTCCACCACTCTCCGCGCCGTTCCACTCAAGACCTGGCTCCATCACCTGCAAGGTTAGTTTGGGAGAATCGGACACGTTGGCGCTATCGGAGCGAAAATACTCGGCAGGGATCGTGCGCCCCTTGTCGAACTCGGCCTGAACAAGTTTCTTCATGGCAGGCCGAACCTCGGCCTCCGCGTCGAGCGAAGCGCGGCGCTCGTTGACTACTTTCTTGAGCGTGGGCTGATGATGGACGCGGAATCCGTCCGAGCCGACGCGGCGGATATAGTACGCGCGCGATTCAAGCGTATTGGCCGCCGTGTCCACCGAAGTCGTGTCCACCCCCGGCTCACACAAGGCAAAGCGCAACTCGGGCAAGTGCGCCACCTTGTCTGCCTGACCGCCGGACGACTCGAAAAAGATGGCCGCGCCCACACGGCGATGAATGTCTTCAAGCGCAGCCTTGGTGTCCACGTCCAGCGTGCGGGCGTGTGATTGCGCGCCGGCAATGTCGGCCTCAATCGCCGCCATCAGCTTGGACTCACCCAACTGCCCCAGCACGACGCTACGGAATTCGGGCACATCCAGCGGGGCCGAGCCAAGCGTGATGAGCGGCTCTTGCCGCGCGTGGGTAAAGGCGTCGCGATAGGCCCACGAAATCCATTGGGCCAGCATTGCCAGCGTGCCGCGCGTCTGCTGATATTGGGGGAGCGTCTGCCACTTGCGTTGGAACACCGAGAGCGTGGCCGGATGAAACGGGTAGCACGCCTCGAACCGATTCTGCAAAAACTCGCGCGCCTTGACCTCGCCCCCACCCTGGCCCTCCCCCGCTTGCGGGGGAGGGGATACGATGGCGGTGTATTCGGGCGGCAACTGCGCGCGGCGCTCGAAGCACCAATCCGCAAAAGCTTTGGATACCAGCCTGCGAGTTCGGTCTTTGCCCAGGCTTTCAAACAGCCGCCGACGCAAAACCTCGCTGATCTCGGCTTCGTCGTTGACGATGACGGGCTTGGCGACCGCGCCGACGACTTTGAGGATTTTGTCCTGCCATTGCAGGTCCCAATCGGTCATTTCCGTCTGGCTGCGCGGCAGGCTGATGACGGCCACGCGATTGTGTGTGCTCACAAACCCGCGCATGATGTTGTGCATAAAGGCGTGGAACGGCTCGGCCAGCCATTTGTGCCGGGCCAGCCCGTTGAGCACTTCGTCAAACAGGAGCAACACCGGCCCGCCCGCTAGCTCGATAAGGCGATTGAGCGTGTCGGTGCCAGGTGGGTCTTTTTCGGCTGCTGTGCCCAATGCTTTGACGCCTTCATCGCCGGCAAGCTGCCGCGCGATGTCAATCCAGGGCGTTTCGTGGCCTTCCTGCGGATCCCAAGCGTTGCCGACAAAGACGGCCACCTTGGCTTGGGGCACAGCGGACAGGCGAGCCTCCTGAAGCAACCCCGCCACACCGGGAAAGCTGGCTGCGTTCTTGCCGTTGCGGGCCAGGTGGTACAACGCCGTGAGCGTATGCGTCTTGCCGCCGCCGAACTGGGTGACGAGCGTGATGACGGGCGCGGTGTTGGCCGTTTCGCCCGCGAGTCGCCTGAGCACCATGCCCGCGTGTTCTTTGAGCGCGCGGGTAAAGCAGGTGCGCGAAAAGAACTGGCGCGGGTCGCCGTAATCTTCAGGCGCGTTGCCCGCAACGACCTGCTCAAGCGCGATGGCAAACTCGTCCGGGTTGAACGACCGCCCTTCGCTGACTTCTTTGCGGGGTGTAACCGCTTTGTGCCAGGGTTCGAGTTCCATGCATCTCCTCCATAGACCTTGAGGGTTTGACTAACTCTCAAGGTCTGACGGGTTTCATCCGTTCAAATAGATTGAGGGCGGATTGTTTGAGCCGCGCCAGGTTGGCGTAGGCGACCGGCGCGAAATCGCGCGCAGCATCGTACATCCGGTAACGGATGCCATCGGTCACGACAACGTCGCGCAGCACGCCCAGCTCGCGCACATAGCCTTTGGCCTGCTCAAGCGCGCCTTCGACGCCCGCGCCGAGCCGCTTGACTTCGATGATGATGTGGCACGTCTCTGGGCTGCGCGGCAGGGCGCGAAACACGCTCACGTCAATGTAGCGCCACTTGACCGCGATCCGCTCGACCGGCCAGCCTAACGCGCGCAGGAATGGGATCACGTAATGCGCCAGCAACTCGTCTTCGGTGGGATGCTCGCCAAAGGCAGTGCGATCCCAATACAGGTCGGCCAGGTCTTGCACTTGCGCTACGAGCTCTCGCAGAAACATCGGCACGTCATCCAGCGGCGGCTCTTCGATGGGCAACGCGGGCAGCGGCGCAGTCTGCCAGTGCGTGGGTGGCGAGGCGATGAACCGCTCGGCATAGTCCACGATGTCGGGATCACTGACCTGAGAAAGCGCGCCCGTGCCAAACACTCGTGCGCCAAAATCGTATTCATCGGGCAAGGCGCACCAGCGGACGCGGCGCGCATGTTGCAGGTCCCAGCCGTTCACGTCGTCAAACTGTGGCAGGTAGAAATAGTCGCTCGCTACCAATCCGACGGCGCGAATGGACGCCGCGCCTGTCCGCAGCAAGAACACGTCGCCAGGCTGAACCTCGGTTGCAAAACGGCGCACACACCCGCCGTCAAATACTTCGTCGCCTCGGTCGGGCCGCCAGGGGCCGCTATCGCCTGGGCCGATGAGCGCGACGCCGTGCTTGAGGAAAACATCGGCGTAGGCCCGATTCGGCGGGCCGCCAGAGATTTGCCAGACAGTAGGAATCACAAGACCGTCCTCAAGCGAAATATTTGCGAGTGTCTGTTTGCCAGACTATGGCAGGCTATGCAATAGTCAGATCATCTTTAGCCAATGCAGGAACTCTCTCATCATCTGTGTAGGGCAGTCCATCATGGTATTGTCAAGCACCCAACTTTTCCCCCTGCCCATGTTCCTTATATGTCCTGTGTTAGAAGTAACGCAGGATCGAAAAGTAACAATCGTGTGCCCTGTGTTGACCAGCATGACCTTGCGCCATGTGCCACTTGGCTCAATGCCGATTACAAAGAAAGGTTCGCGCCCCCACATGGTTTCATCAGAACACGTAATCTCTTCAAGGTATCTTGCACGTTGTGAAGCCTCTTTTACCTTGGTTGACACAATGAACTGGGCCGCCCCTCCGCCAAACCGTCGGAAAGGATCATCATATCGAGCACTAAGCAGATCATACCCCGGCCCATTTGCCTTTTCCATGAGCTCAAGCGCTGCATTCAGGGAGATCGTCCAACAGCCAGACTTTAGCCAGTACAGGCGACGATTCGCCTGAGGCGAGTTTGGATACCGAGATCGCCAACTGACGGTGTACCACTGGTCTTTGTCAAGCGTCACTTTCTGCAATCGGAGTTGAGTCGGAACACCTTGCATCGAACTCTCTACCAGCTTCAACATTTGGTATGTTCGATCACTCATCAACAACCTCCTGTCCAGCCCATCTGCATACGACATCTATTCTTCATCGTCGGCGTCCGCATCATCTCGGCACTGCCAACAACATCGCATCGAGCAATCGCTTCTCTTCGCTCTCGCGCGGATACAGCGCCGAAAGCGAGTTCGCCAGCCGCAGAAAATTCGGGCCGCGCTCCTGTTCGGCATGGAGCAGCGCCCGCAGCGCGTTCGCGCGCCCGCTTTGCTGGAGCAGCATTGCGGCGTGGACGCGGTCGAGCGTCGTCGCTTCGCGGCGCGTCTTGAGTGTTTCGTCCGAGACGGGCGCTCCGGCTTCAGCGGTTTTCCGTTTGCCCCTGCCACGAATCTTGGGCACATCGGATTGCTCTTGCGGAAAGAGCGCCATTTGCAACTGTGCGGCGGCCTGCGAGCTGTGCTCGATTTCGGTGGCGACGGCCCCCGCGCCTTCTTTGCCAAAGAGTTGCTCGGCGCGCTCTGTCACGGCCAGCAAGCGGACGATGCCCTTGTCCATCTCGATGATGCGGCCTTCCCAGTCGTCCAGATGGATGCCGAGCGGCTGGGCGAACCGACGCGCCACATCATACACGAGACTGAAGCCTTTTGTTCTCTTGGGCGTGCTTTCCTCTTCGTCGTCCTCTTGCTCTTCGTCAGAATGCAGATCGCGGAATGCAGAATGCGGAACATCTTGTTCTGACTTCTGACTTCCGACTTCTGCATTTGTACTTTGCAGCGTCCACAGGAACAGCGCGGTGAGACGCGCGTCCTCTTCCAACGCACCCGACGCGCCATTGCGCGCTCTGGCTTCTGCCGTGCCCAAGACTTGCTCCAACGCGGCGCGGGCGACGACTTCCCACACGTAGGCCAGGTAGCCGCGCTTGTGCGGCTCTTTGGCTTCTGGGTCGCCGCCGAGCGGGATTTCGCGGTCTTCCGCGTCCACGACCTTGGAGTAGCGGCTGTAGATTTCGAGCGCGGGGCCGATGCAGGCAAAGACCAAATCCGCGCCGCGCACGCCTTCGGCTTGCAGGCGTTCCATCCAGTCGGCCACGCGACGCGGCAATTCGCGCAGCACATCGCTCCAATCACCGACCTCATCCGCCGTGCGCGGGCGGCAGACAAGGTGGATGCTGGTGGCAAGTGCAGCAGAATCACGGGCACGGAGACGTGACCCCATTTCAGTGGCAATGGGCCATGAGCCAGTGATAACCCATCCTCCTCGAATCATGCCAGAGAGCAACGCTTCCCAACCTTCGGTCGTTTTATGGGCAAAGACAACTGAGCCAATACCATCTTCTTTCAACACTCGTCGGCCTTCGGTAAATGCCTTTGCCATTGTTTCTTCAAAGAAATCACGGTCTTTGGGTCGACCGTTCACTTGCTTGGTTTCATCTTGCACGGCCTCACGGAGCTTGGGTGAAAGCAGATTGCTTGGGTCAAACGGATCGCGTAAGAGAGGATGGTCAGGCAATGTACGCTTGAGCCAGACGAAGAAAAAGTCCGACAGGTCAGCGTAAGGTACAGCGTCATAGTATGGCGGGTCGGTAAACCAAACGTCAGTGGATTCCTCAGGCAGATTGCTCTCAGTCGCGTCAGCCTGTACGGTTGAACCAGGTTTATAGGCATAGTTCAGTGCCGTTGCGATTGTTGTCGCAGTCCGGTCAAACGCACTAAAGAATGAACCACTAGATTCCTCAGTGAGAACAGCCTCAGCCCAATCCCACAAAGGTGGAAGTTTCTGACCAGAAAAAAGATGTACTGGACATTCTGCTCCAGGCTTCCAGGGAGCACCAGCGTTTCCCAAGTCAGCCGTCTTGCCAATTGCCAATGTGATCAGGTGTGTGACTGCTTGTGGTGATTGGCTGGATAACGTTCTTGTCTGGTTTACGATTGTTGCCAACGCCAGCTTCTGCCGTGCTGCAAAGAGGTCACCCCACTGCATCACCCCATAAGGCTGAACACGAAAACCCAGGGTTCCTGCAGGGGGCAGTGGCTCATCTGGCACTGCACTCAGTCCATTGGGTAACGGTTGGGCAGCCACTTTGTCCAGTCGCTTCATGGCTTTCCACACCGCCTCGTAATCGCGTTCGGTCGGCAAGCGGTAGTGGCGCCCGCCCTCTCCCCCAATCCCTCTACCGCCAGAGGGCGAGGGGTGAAGTGTTACCACGGCCAGCAATCGCGCGCCGCCTGTGCGCTTGCCATGCTTGTCAAAGATCACGTCTGCACCGCCGCTTTGTTCACGCAGTTGCGCACGGACGCGTTCCGGCGGCAGCACTGTGCCGCAACACGGGCAAGTCGCTTTGGCGCGGGCAATGGAGCCGACTGGCACGTCGTGATCGCTGGCGGGTTGGTAAATCTCAAATTCGACGAGCGGTGTCTCGTCTTTCTTGCGGATAACCTTGGGGCGTAACGCTATCTTGCGGTTAGTTTTTTTACTTAACCAGAACGAGCGCATGAGCGGAATCTCGGCCCCGCAGTTGGGCGACTCGCAGCACACCGTCCGCGCCCAGAGATAGGCAATGGGTTTTGCACCGTCAGGATCGTCAGGATAAAACTCGGCCAGTTCCTTTTCCGCCTGTTGCTTGATCAACTGACCCTGCAACCTCAACGCTTCCGCCAACCCACGCGCAATCACCTCTTGCCCTTCCGCATTCTGCATTCTAAATTCTGCGTTCCCATATCGCGGGATGTCTTCCAGCATGACTTTGAGGATGAGGACGGCCACCGGGTTGAGGTCGCTGGCAAAGGCCTCGCAGCCCAGGCGCAACGCCTCAAGCGGAATGCTGCCGCCGCCCGCGAACGGGTCAACGACGAGCGGAGTCTCTTCCGGGTGCGCGGCCTTGACCAGTCCGCGCGAGACTTCAAGGTATTGGGCGTTCGATGAAAAATCCCAGTTGGCAAAATCGCCGATGAACTTTAGCATCGCCCGCCGCAAGTCCAGGTCGCTCGGCCCGACGACGCCTTGCACGCGCGGCAAGAGTTCGCGCGCCTGCGTCTTGAAATCGTCCGGGCAAAGCGGGTCGCACGGGTCGGGCAGGAGCAGTCCCAGCAGCATCGCGCGGCAGGCGGCCAGCGGTCGCCGCGCCCACCACAGGTGCAGCGTCGAAGGGTGGCCGTGCCGGATAGACTTTTCCCTCGCCGCGTGCTTGGAGACGGTGGCGATGGGGAAATCTACCTCAGCCAAGCGCTTACACTCTTTGGGTATCAACGTATATTCCCCAATGCAGAAGGAGGAATGCAGAGTGCAGAATTATTTTGCCTTTCGCGTTTTGCCTTCTGCATTCTGCCTTCTGCGTTTAGCTGTATTGATTGAGGCAACGAAGATCGCCGTCAACTCGTCTGCTTCTTTGTGCAAATCAGCCAGGCGCGCTTCCGGGACAATGCCGCTTTCAACGAGCAACTCGAGCCAATACGCGGTCTCTTCCAATTCTTGCAGACCGATTTCCATCTTGCTGATGAACTCGGCGGGCGAGCGGGCGCGCATCGCTTCGCGATAGTTCGCGCCAACCGATGTTCCGCTTCGCAAAACCTGCTTGCCCATCACCTGCGCTTCGGTGCTCTTGGGCAACGCGGCATACATGCGGATCACCCGCAACGCAAAATCCTTCGTGCGCTGTTTCAGGTCATGCGCCTTGCTCATTGCCGCCTCCTGTTCTGCATTCCGCATTCTGCCTTCTGCATTTGCTCGTTTGGGTATTGACAACGCGCCCATTCGTGGTATCATAAAAGCAGCCCTGCAACAGATGAACGTCGGCTTCAAGCCGTGTGTTCAAGTGGTTGATCCGCTTGAATCTAGTCTGTTCGAGGGCTGTATTTTTTCTGGCGTCAACGGGTTGGAATCGCTGTACCACTCCCCATACGGTTTGCGGCGCGTATCGTCAATATCCATAATCAAGCGATAATCACGCGCTACCGAGGCAAAGAAACGTTCCTCACCGACCTCGTACAATCGCTGTAAGGCCCAAAGATAATAGTCCGCGATTTGCAGGCCCGCGTGTTCCGAAGGAAACCCCGATGTGATCGTCGTCGGCTTGTCATAGAACTCGCCCCAGCGTGCGGTGAAATTCTGCTTGCCTTTGAGAATGGCCTGAGCTAGCGATTCTTTCTGCGCGGCTTTGCCGCGATACGCAAAGACAATTCGATTCTCATCCGCCTTGTGCAGCAAATTGCGGAACAGCCGCGCGATCAAGCTATCATAAACATCGTAGGGACGCAATTTCCTGCCATAGCGAAACAGGGTTTGCGCCTCGCGCACGAGAACAGCTTTGCGGCGAATCGCCACCTGGACTTTGACGTTCAATTGCGGCAACACCTGGAAAACTTCGCGCCGCACCTCGGGCAAATCATCCTTGGCGTGAAACATCAAGGCTGTCTTTTTCTGCTCGGACTGGAGAGACGGCACACCCTTAAAGTACGGATCTGCAAGCAATTTCTGGCGAAGTGTCTCTAACACCGCGCGCGCCGACTCAGGATCGGGGACGTGGGCCACGCCAACCATAAAGACATTGGACACGCCCGCTGTTCCCAGCAGGACACGCCCCTTACGGTCGAATAGATTGAGATCGCCCGCCTCGTCTACAAAATAATGATAAACGGATTGTTCCGTGTTCATCTGTGTTTACCTGCGTTCAATGGATAGTCCGCGTGTTGCTCCCGCACCTGCATCGGCTGCGTCATCGCGTTGACCTCAAGCCAATAGTGCTGAACCTGGGTGACCTCGTGCCACGGGAAGCGAGCCGGGTCGCGGATTGGCTCTTGCAAGGTTGGCGTGGCGGCGCAGTTCGTGACGACGTACAGCCAGTAACAATCGCGGCGGTCTTTAGCCACGCGCCGCTCGTTGGGCGTGAGCAGGATCGTGCCGCTTTGCGCGCCCAGCCCCTTGTTCTGTATCCTGCCCTCAGCATTACTTTTTACTCAAAGGGTACTTCGAACCACACAGAACCTAATCGTTTCGCTTCGGCGATAAAGAACCGCTTGACCTCGTCCCATTGAATCGGCTGCAAGAGAACCGGGTCGGCGTCTTCGTCGGCGGCGTCAAATTGCGTCATGGCCGCCAGCGCATTCATGCGCAGATCGCGGTAATGCGGATACTTGTGCCGGCCCAGCTCCAGGATTTTGTCGAGCGGCGTTTGCTGGGCGATCACATAGAGATCAATAAAATCCCGCTTCAATCCACGCCCGCTCAGCGCGTCAATCTTCATCAGCGCCACGTCCAGCAAACCCGCCACCCGAACGCCCTGCGCATCACTCATCTCATCCACCAGGTCATAGGCATAGCTAAAGAAACTCAGATGGTGAGCGTCGGCCATCAAGACGAGCGTCGTAAAGGCGCTGCGTTGAACCGTAACGCTGTGGCCAACCGCACGCAGAGCGGCCACGATTTCTTCGCGGCGCGGCGTGTCTACCGGATCCGTCTCGGAGAAAAAGTCGAGGTCGCGTGAGATGCGATGTCCCAGTCGCAGCGCCACCGCCGTGCCGCCCGCCAGGTAAAACGGCTGCACCGCCGGCATCTGCCCCAGGTCAGCCAAGAGCGACTGGATACCTTCGGGGACGGCTTCCCAATGTGGTTTTGTCAGTGGTTCCATATTGACCTTTTGAGCGTCGGCGTCAATCCGAGCAAGATGTGCCACAGGGCGCAGCGGTCGTGCGGCAACCGGAGCGCGCCGCGCCGCCGGATCCAATCCCCGATCCGCTCTACACCGTAGCGGGCAAACAGCCAACGGATCTCTTCGACGCTTCCTTCGGAGAGGGTTCGCTCAATGATCGTCGCCGCGTGGCGTTCCGAATCGAGCGATTCAAAATCCAGGTCTTGAAAGAACGGCTTGAGGGTAGCGGGAACGCTGTTCAATGTTAGCGAGCTGTCCATGTTCTTACTTTCCGCTATGCAGCGCGTGTTCTGCATTAGCTTGCGGTGTATATCCCTTTGTCTTCCTTCACCTGCATCGGCTGGGTCATCGCATTGACCTCAAGCCAATAGTGTTGAACTTTGGTGACCTCATGCCAGGGGAAGCGGGCCGGGTCACGGATCGGTTCTTGCAGAGTCGGCGCGACATCACAATTCGTGACAACATACAGCCAGTAACAATCGCGCCGGTCTTCGGCCACGCGCCGCTCGTTCGGCGTGAGCAGGATCGTGCCGCTTTGTGCGCCCAAGCCCTTGACCTCGATCAGCCGCAGCTCGCCCGAGTTCAGGTCGAGGCTGGTGATGTCATAGCCCAGGTTCTTTTCATGCACGTCATACACCTGGCGGCCCTGCGCGCGCTCATGCTCTATCACGACTTGCATCGCCATCGCTTCGGTCGCCGAGTTCTGGCGCAAATGTTGAACCTCGACCGCTTCGCGCTCCGGGTGCGGCAAGACCAGCACACTGGTGATGCGCTCGACGGATTGAAGCGTGAGCGAGCATTGGCGGCCCAACTCTTGGCGTCGGCGCTCTCGCCGCGCGAGCAACTCGGCATGGCGAGCCTCGGCCTGCGCCAGGCGGCCTTCGGCGCCCTGCGCGCCTTGCTCCACCTCGATGGCCGCCCGCCCGATTTCGTCGTCGGCCTTTTGAATCAACTCGGTGAGCGAAAGCTCGACATGCTGCGCCACGCGATCCGCCTCGGCCACACGGTCGCGCCGCACCTCTTCCAAGAAAGGCAGCAAAGCATGTCCATTCAGCCACTCGGTCGCGTCTGAAATGCAGAATTCAGAATGCGAAACGCAGAACGGTTCTGCATTCTGAATTCCGCGTTCTGAATTTTGCGCCGACGTCAAGTTGCCCAGGATCGCCGGATCGCGCAAGCATGGCTCGCTGTTTTCGGCCAGCTCCACCGCAAACAATCGCTCGTGGATCACCTTGCCATTGCCGTCCACTACGCGCGCCCGGTAGAAATCGAGCCGCGCGGGCAGGTCGTGCTGGAGCGAGTAAAAGCACGCGCCTTTACCGAACGCCTCTTGCGCTTGCGCCAGCACGTGGCGGCGCAGCGCCTCAAAGAGCGGATGGCCGGGCGTCACCCATTCCAGGTTGTGCGCGTCGGCGGTCGTCCGGTCGGTCGAGCAGCGCGGATAGCGCAAGGCCACCAGGGGCAGCCGCCAATCAGGCGACTCGCTGTAGCGGCGCAGCTCGGGCGGCGTGCGGCCTGGCTCAAAGACGTGGGGCAACGACGCCACTGGCTTGATCGCCAGATTAACGAAAGGCGCGGCCTCGGAGATGAAACGCGCAATCGTTTCCGGCACCACACGCCGTTCCTGCGCGCGCGCACGGCGCTCGACCAGCATCTCCAGGTTGAGGCTCTTGAGCGCCAGTCCTTCCAGCGCGTTCTGGCAAATGGCGCGAAATTGTCCCTCGTCCACGTCGCGCAAGAGCCGGTCTTCCAGGTCTTCGTCGCCCAGCTTGCCCGCGTAATAATCACGCAAGACGCGCTCGATATGCGCGGCAGGCAGCACCTCGCCCACCACGTTGAACACCGAATCGTCGTCGAGCGCGTTGCGAATCTCTTGGAGCTTTTCGAGCAGCCGCTGCAACACGCGGCCCTCGATGGTGTTGGTCGCCGCAAAGTTGAAAATCAGGCAATCCTTGAGCTGTCCGTAGCGATGGATGCGGCCCATGCGCTGCTCGAGCCGATTCGGATTCCAGGGGATGTCATAGTTGAACAGGATGTTGCAGCATTGCAGGTTGATGCCTTCGCCCGCGGCTTCGGTCGCCACAAGAATCTGGATTGCGCCTTCCTTGAACTGCTGCTCGGCATACAACCGCGTGCCTGGCTCGTCGCGCGAGCCGGCTTTCATTCCGCCGTGGATCGTGCCGACGCGGAACCCCCACGACTTGAGATTGTCCACCAGATAGTCAAGCGTATCCTTGAACTCGGTAAAAATCAACAGGCGTTGGTCAGGCTGGTCAAAGAACCCCTCGTCGCGGAGAAGCTTTTCCATCCGCGTCAGCTTGGCCTCTGCGCCCGAACTCTCGGTGGAATCTTCCACCGCTTGCGCCTGTTGCGCGAGCTGGCGCAACTCGGCGATCTCTTGCCCTATCTCATTCGCGTTGCGCGCCAGCGTCATCGCTTCGACCAATTGCTCCAGCCGCTCGCGCTCGCCTTCTTCCATCTCCTCCATCTCTTCGGCGTCGGGGATGTCGGGTGGAGCCAGGCGGACTAGCTCTTGGGCACGCTTGAGACCCTCTTCCAAACGCCGGATGCGATTGTCGAGCGAGCGATGCAACGCATAGGTGCTGGACGCGAGCCGCCGTTGATAGAGCGACATGAGAAAGCCGACGGCGCGCGCGCGCGGATCGTCAGTCTCTTTGGCGGCGCGGGCGCTCTGCCGTTTGACAAAGCGCGTCACGTCTCGATAGAGTTCGTACTCGGCCCCGTCAATCGCAAAGGCCACGGTATGCGGGATGCGTTTGGTGAAAATCTTGCGCGCGGCCCAGGTGCCATCGGGCTGGCGCTCTGGGAAATAGATCATCGCCTCTTTGGTGCGGCGCAAGTAAAACGGCGCGACTCGCCGCTCCATCGCCTCCTTGATGGAGCGAACATCCGCGTACACGTCGCGATCCAACAGTTGGAGGAACAAGGAGAAATTCTCTGGGTCGCCCTTGTGCGGCGTGGCCGTCATCAACAGGTAGTGGTCGGAGGTGTCTCGCAGCAATTCGCCCAGCGCATAGCGCGCCGTCTTGCGCGCGGGCGGCGTCCACGACAAGTGGTGTGCCTCATCCACGACGGTCAAATCCCAGCCCACCTGTTGCAGGCCAGGCAAGATGTCTTCGCGCTTGGCCAGGTCGAGCGAGGTGATGATTTGCTTTTGCTCCATCCACTGGTTCATGCCGAATTGATCGCGGATGTCGCCGCCCTTGATGACGACAAACTTTTCGTCAAACTTTTCCTTCAGCTCGCGCTGCCATTGGAAGGCCAGGTTGGCCGGGCAGACGATCAGGATGCGCTCGGCCAGGCCGCGCAGCTTTAATTCGCGGATGAGCAGTCCCGCCATGATCGTCTTGCCTGCGCCGGCATCGTCGGCCAGCAAGAAGCGGATGCGGGATGCTTTGAGCAAATGGTCATATACAGCGGCCAGTTGATGTGGCAGAGGGTCTACACGGGAGATTGAGAGGCCAAAGTACGGATCGAACTCGTAAGCGATGCCCAGGGCATAGGCTTGCAGGCCGAGGCGCACCAGTCGCCCATCGCCATCGAAAGTGGATTGCGTGTCCAGGATGGTGAGCGTCTCGATGTCCTGGGCCGTCAGCGTGACGTTGCGGAATCGCTCCGACTGCGTGCCGACCAATCCCGCAATCCAGGCAGCGTGCCCTGCCGCTCGGACGGTCTCGACGCGCATCGGCTCGCTGAACAGCGGGCCTTTCAAAATTTGACTGGCTTGGATAGGGAAGGTATCACTCATGGGTGCCGCCGAAAATGAGAAAAGGCCGCCTGCGCGCGGGGGGCGTGACGCAAGCGGCCTGCTTCTCGAGCTAGGTCGTCATTCCTCGATGGGCTTCACGCTGTGCAGCTTCCTTGATAGTTTTCCACAGCGTCACAACTTCCCGCCCCAGAGCGGCTGCCTGTGTGTCCACAGAGGCTTCGTCGAGCGTGGCGGTCTGCGTCGCGCCGTGCCCCAAGTAGTGAAAGACCAGCATCTCGTAAATATCGGTCTCGTGCTTGCGCGACCGGCCTTCGGCCCATGCTTTCAGCTTGCCCACGATCACGTCTTCGGGTCGCGCGCACCATACCTCGAATGATTCGGCGTTGGGCAATTCGATGCGCTGCCGCACACGGCGCTGGAATGCCAAACGATACGTGGGCGACAGGCTGAGTGGCACGAGGTCGGCCTTTTCACCGCGCGAGGTGTCAATGATGTTGAACATGCTGCCCAGCCGAATCGAGTCGCGCATTTGCAGCGGGTCGGCATAGTAGCGGGGCGACGGATAAGCCTTGCACAAGGCTTGGATGTGCTGCTCCTGAAGATTCACCACAATGTCAATGTCATACGTCACGCGCGTGATGCCGTACACCGTCGCCGCAAAAGCGCCGATGAGCATGTACGGCGCGTCAATCGCTTCCAGCGTATGCAAGATGTCGAGAAACAGGCTAAGGTCTGGGGAACGTTCGTTCGTCACGCGAGGTTTCCTCCAACACTTTGAGGCCGAGCTCGCTGCTCGAAAGGTCAGGATAGCGTTGCCGCAATCGCCCGCGAATCAATCCCACCGCCAGCTCGCGCGCGTCCAGCATCAGTCGGACGCGCTTGTGGGGGGGGAGTTGCAGTAATAACCGCATTTGTATCAGGTCAATTGGGTCAAACTTGGCTTCTTCCAACATGGCGCATTGCCTTTATGAGACAAGAAGACAACAGGCTGCCTGCGCGTTGACGCAAGCGGCCCAAAGTGTGCTATACTTTTGGGTGCCGCGCGCCCCTAACGCGCGAGCCGCCGCCCCGGATGGTGTCCCGATTTCATCGGGCAACATCGCGGGGCTTTTTTCTTTCGGGATAGCTGATTGAAAGTATAGGCTCAAACGGGTGAATGGTCAAACGAGAGATCGGGCGTCACGGCGGGGATGGTGACACCACATGGCCGCCGGCGAGCTCCTTTTGTCACCACGCGCGGATCGCGCCGCGTGGCCTTTCAGGATGAACGTCTCCACCGGGATTGGGGGTGCGGGGGAATAGAGTTTCCGCTTGCGCGCCGCGGCGTGTACTCGCGTCCGCGCCGTTGGTTTTTTTGTCGCCCGCGCTCTCGCGTACTCGCGGGCTGTGCCTTCCTTGTCTTTTCCGTACTCGGAAAAGACGTCCGCGCGCGGTTGGCGGCATAGCGGTGCGGCGTTCGCCCGCCCCGCTGCTCTTGGGCGGGGTTGCCGCGCCGATGTTCCGCTGCGCGCGGGGTCAAGCCAGGGGGTGGGTGCAGGGCGGGGGCGGGCGGCTTGCCCTTCGGGTATGAGCGCGCCCGCTCCGAGGGAAAACCGGCGGCACGCGCGCCTTGTGTCAGGGCAACCAGAGCTATGTGACGGCCTACACGTTCCAGTCGGGCAACACGCCGTGGTGGCGCCGTTGGCGGTGTGCCGGGCCTTTACCACGGCCCGGCGTACCCAGCGCCTGAAACGCCGAGTGACGTGGTTGATCTACATCGTGATTCATCTCGACCTGTCGCCCCGGCAGACGCGACGTCTGTACCGCCGCCGTTTCGGAATTAAAAGTGGCTATCGCTGCGCCGGTCAAGTGCGTGGCTGGACGACTTCCCAATCCGGCCTATCGGTTTGTGTTGCTGGCGTTGAGCTTTGTGCTGCTGAATGTCTGGACGCCTTTGCGTTGGTTGTTTACTCAGGTGCCACGCCGCGGACGGCGCGGGTTAGATGTCTGGCGATTTCGACTGACACGCTTCGCCCAGTTTATCCGCCGGGCACTCGAGCGACTGTATGGTTGCGTTTGTCAGGTTGTCGCGCCGGCAATCCCTCTGACTTAGATCGGATCTACTGATTCTCCCTGGTGCGGCATGGGTCGCGAACAGTGCCTATGGGCAAGCGGATTTAGTGCGATGAAGCCATTTTACCATAGGACATGCGCTTCCCACTCGACGCTCTCGGATGACATGGCCGGTGTGGGTTGAAGTTTACGCGCGGCAAGAGTAGAATAATCACAGCAGAGCAAGCGTGATGAACCGTGAGATCGTCGTGATGGCGCTCGGAGAGATACAGGCTTGGGTGCTGGCGCATTTGTGCGCGGCACTGACTGAGACATTCGAACGGCCGTGCCGGGTGGGGCCAGCTCTGCCGGTGCCGGAGTACGCGTTCGACCCGCGTCGTGCGCAGTACTCGGCCCAGGCGCTCTTGCAGCAGTTACTCCCCAGACAAGCGGAGCGGGTGCTGGGCAATGTGTTGCTTCAAGCTGTCGCACTGAATCTTGGCGCCGTGCCCATCGGAGCCTTTGAGGACGATAAGGTGAAGCAGGGACTTGCGCTGCCATCGGACCAGCCGCCCTTGCACCTGATTCCAGTAGGGCATCCGAGGTGAGGTGACAAGTCCGGCTCTTTCATCTGTCCCCACACAATAGGAGTGATCCGATGTCTACCGTCTCGCTCGATCCACAACGCCAACAGGAAGCCAAAGCTTACGCGCGCATCAGTCACCGGCTGTTGGTCGTCGAGGTTGCTCTGAGTGCCCTGTACACAGCGGCCTGGCTGTTTCTGGGTTGGTCAACTTGGCTCATTGGCTCAGGGCCCTTCTGGCTGGGCTGACGACCAGCGTCTGGCTGCTGGTCGCCGGGTTCGGCCTGGTCTTTGGCGCTGCCTACTATCTGCTCGAACTCCCGCTGTCGTATTACGCCGGCTATGTCCTGCCTCATCGCTTCCACCTTTCGACACAGACGGTCATGGGCTGGATAGGCGATCAGGTCAAGGGCACGTTGCTGGCGGCGGTTCTGGGTGGGGCATTGCTGGAAGCCATCTATGCCGTGCTGCGAGCAACGCCGGATGGTTGGTGGCTGTGGGCAGGCGGTCTCATGCTGCTCGTGAATATCGCTCTGACCCAGCTGGCGCCGGTGTTGATTTTCCCGCTATTCTTCAAATTCGTTCCACTGGGTCAAGAACATGCCGAGTTGGCTGATCGGCTGATGCGCCTGGCCGAGCGCGCGGACGCACACGTGCGCGGCGTATTCAAGTTTGATATGAGCCGCCGGACGAAAGCTGCCAATGCCGCCGTCGTCGGCCTGGGCAACACGCGCCGGATCATTCTGGGCGATACCTTGCTTCAGGAATTCACACCAGACGAGATCGAAACCGTGCTGGCACACGAGTTAGGCCACCATGTTCATCGGGACATTCCATTGGGCATCGCCGTCGAAAGTGTTGTGACATTGGGTGGGCTGTGGCTCGCATCGCAGGGGCTGAGATGGAGTGTGGCCGTCTTGCGCTTTGCCGGACCAGCCGATGTTGCCGCGCTGCCCGTGTTGGCGCTGGTGATGGGCGCGTATGCGCTGGTGACGATGCCGCTGGGTAATGCGTTTTCGCGCTGGCGCGAGCGCCGCGCCGACGAGTATGCGCTGCACTCCACGAACAAGGCCGCGGCCTACGCCGCTGCACTCACGCGGCTGGCCAATCAAAACCTCTCTGAGGCCGAGCCAGAGCCTTGGGTCGAGTTCCTGCTCTACTCACACCCGGCCCTCGGCAAACGCATCGCGATGGCGCAAAAGGCTACCGGACAAGACCCTGTTCGGTGAGCCCGAGGAGTCGGTAAGCGACCTCGCGCGCTTGGGCGGACACCCCCTCGCCGGGCCGCTCTTGCGGTGACGCCAGACAACCTCAATCTTCCGACCTGTTTCGTGTTTCTGAGCGACAACACGCCGAGCAGATCGCGACATCGGGGCCGTTTGACAGCCGGCTGGAGGCCGATTTCGCCGTCGAGTTCGAGGCGAAACATGACGGCACAGAACGCAAATGGGAGCTGTGCGCGATAAGTCGCCGAGTCAGCGCGTCATCGCCGTCGGCGACACGGTGATGATCCCAGACTATTCTTTGATGCATTGCAAAGATGGGCGGCGGGCGCTGTTGGAGGCGGACTGTGCCAGTGAGTCAGGCTCGGCTGATCGAAACCGTGCTGGCTCACGAGTTGGGCCACCACGTTCACCGAGACATTCCATTGGGCATCGCCGTCGAAAGTGTTGTGACATTGGGTGGGCTGTGGCTCGCGTCGCTGGGGCTGAGATGGAGTGTGGCCGTCTTGCGCTTTGCCGGGCCGGCCGATGTTGCGGCGATTGCGCGCGCTGTCGGATTCGCAGACGGCAGAGGCAGAAACGCTTCAAAAAGTGCTCGACATTACGATCAACGGCATCGCGGCGGGGTTGAGGAATACGGGATAATCTGGTAGAGACGTTGCAATGCAACGTCTCTACAAATTTGACAAATCTAGTAACTCGTAGTACAGTTTTTATGGTTGAGGATTTATGTCAGTCCGCCACGCTGTTTTAGGTCTACTTGCACAACGCCCGCGTCACGGGTACGAATTGCGCGCGGCGTTTCAGGCTGTCGTCGGTGAAGAGAATTGGGACGTCAAGCCGGCGCAAATCTACACGACGCTGGCGCGACTAGAGCAAGGCGGTCTCGTCGCCGAAGACAGCGTCGAACAAGATGCGGGACCTGAAAAACGGATTTATGCGATCACGTTGGCGGGGCGCAAGACACTCAAAGAGTGGTTTGCCTGCGGCATTGAACCAGAACATCAGCATGACGAATTTTTCCTTAAATTGATGATGGGTTTGGTGTCGGGTGTGGCGGATCCGTATCGATTGATTCAAACCCAGCGCGCGCACTTGTTCCAAGAGTTGCACGACATCACCGAACATCGCAGTCATTCCGATCCCAGCAAAGAACTCGCCAAGATTCTTTTACTCGACAAAGCAGTCATGCATTTAGAAGCCGATTTGCGCTGGCTCGATATGATCGAGGCGCGGCTCTACGAAATCCGGCGTCAACCTCTGCCTGAGCCGGAATCTAAACCGCGCGGCAGACCGAAGAAAATTTAGGAGTTGACCATGTCTCTCATTCAAGCAGAAAATCTCACCAAAGTGTACGGCACGGGCGACACGGCTATCGTCGCGCTCGATCACGTGAAACTCTCCGTGAATCCGGGCGAGTTTGTCGCCGTGATGGGCCCGAGCGGATGCGGCAAGTCTACGCTATTGCACTTGCTCGGCGGACTCGACCGACCCTCGGACGGGAACGTCAGCATTGACGGGCAACCGCTCGCCAAAATGTCCGACAATGCGATCACGCAATTGCGCCGCCGCAAAATCGGTTTTGTGTTCCAGTTCTTTAACCTCATACCAATTTTGTCGTCCATCGAAAATGCGTCGCTTCCGCTTTTGCTTGACGGCGGCAACTCGGCCAAGACAAAACAAAAAGCGATCGAGTGGTTAACCAAAGTCGGACTGGGTCATCGCCTGGCAAGCCGCCCCGATCAATTGTCCGCGGGACAACAGCAGCGCGTCGCGATTGCGCGCGCACTCATCACCGATCCCATTCTCGTGCTCGCCGACGAACCGACCGGCAACCTCGACACCAAATCGTCGGATGAAATCGTCGGTCTGTTGAAACAGGTCGCCAAGGAATGGGGGCGTGCGGTGCTGATGGTGACACACGATCCACGCCTTGCCGCGTATGCCGACCGCATCGTCTTTCTCAAAGACGGCAAGATTGTCAACGAGACGCAGTTAGAATCTAAACGCACGGACAATGCGGAATCGGTCTCGCAAATGGTGAAAGCGAATGCGTGATAGCAAATGGCATATAGCAAATAGCGAATGGCTTTTTACAACCTGCTATACGCCACACGCAATATGCCATCTGCCATACGCTATCTGCCAAACGTGAGGTCAATATGAATTTCCAACTTACTCTCGCCGCCCGTTATTTGGGAGGGCGCAAACTACGGACCTTTCTCACCACACTCGCCATCGTCATCGGCGTGATGGTGATTTTCGGCACGGGCATTTACATGCCGTCGTTTATGGACGCTTATCAAAAAAGCCTTCTCTCGGCGTCCGGTCAAGCCGACGTGATGATTACGCACAAAACCGGCGAATCCTTCTCTGCATCCACGTTGAACAAGATCAAGTCCATTGACGGGATTGCCGTCATCGCCGGGTCGCTTGAGCGCGTCGTCAATCTTCCACCGAACTTTTACGGCAAGAACTCGACGGTGAGTGCGTTGTCGCTCGTCGGCATTGACCCGAAGATTGCGCCGGAGCTGCACGACTATCGGATTACGCAGGGCCGCTTTTTGGAATCAGGCGATGGCACCGCCGCCGTGATCTCGGAGCGGCTGGCCGATACGCTGGGCCTGAAGCTGGACGACAGCCTGAAGCTGCCGACCACCCAGGGCGTCGTCAAATTGACGATTGTCGGCCTGGTGCCTGGGCGCGCCCTCATCGGCAACGAACAGGTGCTTGTCACGCTGACCCAGGCGCAAAAACTGCTTGACATGTCCGGGCGCATCAGCGTGATCGAAGCGAATCTCACGACCAAAGACAAGGCGGAAAGCGAAGCCATCGTCAATACGATCAAAGCGCAACTGGGGAACACGTACACGCTCGGCGGACTATCGAGCGGCTCGGAATTCGCCGGCGCGATGCAGATAGGGACAGTGATGTTCAATATGCTCGGCTTTCTCGCGCTGGCGATGGGCGGGTTCATCATCTTTAACACGTTCCGCACGATTGTCGCCGAGCGTCGTCACGACATTGGCATGTTGCGCGCCATTGGCGCGAATCGTACGACCATCATTGGGCTTGTGCTCACCGAAGGCTTGGTGCAAGGCGTTATCGGCACGGCGATTGGCATTGGGCTGGGCTATCTGCTGGGTGTCGGCATCACCGCCGTGACCAGTTCATTTATCAAACAAGCCATGAATATAGAAATGACTACCGTCGTCGAGCCGTCGCTGGTGGTTGTTTCGGTTGCCCTGGGTGTTGGCGTTACACTCTTTGCGGGTTTACTGCCCGCGTTGAGCGCGAGTCGCGTCACGCCGATGGAAGCGTTGCGTCCATCGCTCAGCGAAGTCATGCAACGCATCAGCCGCATCGCCACCATCGTCGGCGCGGTGATGATCGTCATCGCGATCGTGGGATTGATCTCAGGCAATTTTGCGCTCGTCGCGCTGGGCGGTTTCCTTTTTCTCGTCGGCCTGGTGCTCGTCGCGCCCGCCCTGGTCAAACCGATTGCGAATTTGTTTGGCGCAATGCTTGCGCTGATTTTTGCGCGTCAAGGCACGAGCGAACTCGCGCAAGGTAATCTTACGCGACAACCCTCGCGCGCGGCGGTCACGGCGAGCGCGACGATGATCGGCCTGGCGATTATCGTCGGCGCAGGCGGAATGATGTTCAGTATGGTCGGCACCGTGATGAACATGCTTAACAGAACATTAGGCAGCGACTATTTACTCATTCCACCCTCGATTGCCGTATGGAAAGGCGATGTCGGCGCGAGCGCCAGTCTCAAAGCCAAGCTCAGTGCGGTTCCAGGCGTCGGCGTGGTCAGTTCGTTGCGGTACGCTCAATCGTCGCTTCGATCCGTCGCGCTGAAAACTGGCACGGGCGAGACAGCGATTTCCGTCCTGGGAATTGACCCGGTCGAGTATCCGAAAATATCGGGGATGGACTTTCAAAAAGGGAATGCCCAAGATGCTTTCAGCGCCTTGGCTGCCGATGAACGCAATGTCATCGTCAACGGGATTCTCGCCGCAAGCACGAACGTGAAGGTCGGCGATGTCATTCCGCTGGCGACGCCATCCGGGATACAAGATTATCGTGTCGTCGCCATTGCCGGCGAGGTGTTGAGCATGAAGATCAGCACAGTGTACATCTCGCAAGCGAATATGAAATCGGATTTCAACAAGAGCGAGGACATTTTCTACCAGGTCAATCTTGCGCCTGGCGCAGACCCTGCCACAGTGGAGCAAAGGCTTGGTCAAATCGTGGAAGACTATCCGCAATTTCGCCTGGTGGCGGGACGCGAGTACATGGCAGAATTCCGCACGCAATATGACTCGATATATGCGGGGTTCTATGTTCTGCTTGGCGTGTTGGCGTTCCCATCGTTGATTGCAATCCTCAACACGCTGGCGATTGGCGTCATCGAGCGCACGCGCGAAATCGGTATGTTGCGCGCGATTGGCGCGACGCGCGGTCAAGTGTGGAAGACGATTGTGGCCGAAGCGTTGTTGCTTGCCGCGCTTGGCACGGCATTTGGAATCCTGGCGGGCGTGTATCTCAGTTACGTGTTCGTTCAAGGATTGAGCGCGAGCGGCATTTTCAAGGTGGCCTATACGTTCCCGCTCGCCGGAGTTCTCGCGGCAATCGCAGCGGGCTTGATCTTTGGCGTGCTAGCTGCGCTGCTGCCCGCGCGTCAAGCGTCGAGCATGGAAATCATCAAGGCGTTGCGGTACGAATAGAGCCAGTGTTCAGTGAACAGTGAACGGTAAACAGAAAACCCTTGCGATGGTTGAGCCATCGCAAGGGTTTTTGTTTGCAAATCATTCTGTCGGCGTATTTCTTTAGACCATCAAATCCCGCTGTGAGAGGTCAATCGCAAACAAGTATTCCGGCGCGACGGTCGCCACCGGTTTGCTCAGGTCAACGGTGATCTGCACCGAGTTGGCGGCGGTCTGCCCGCCTTTGACGCTGGTGTCTCGCTCAAGCTGTATTGGCTCCGGCTCGAACTGCCCGGCGACGACGTCCAGAAGGTTGCCGTGACTATTCCACAGACCCAGTTGAATCACGACGATGAGCAAGACGATCAAGACAACGAGGACGATGGCGAGTCGCTTCATGGAATCACACTCCAAGAGTGTGATGAACAGGCGGCGGTTTTTTCAGGATAACTTGACATCCAGTTGCCCCACCGCGAGTCCGGTGAGCATAGCATAGCGTATAAACTCCAGCGTTTCGTTCACATCCTCTGACGACACTTCTAAGCCTGGAGCGTGCCGTCCCGCCCAGGCTCGCTCAATCAAAGGCACCCAGCGCTCATTCAAGGTCGCCTGCGCCCAGCGCGCCGCGACTGGCTTCGAGACGACCGTGCCATACTGAAGCGTATAGAGAACACGACATAGCGAGAGGACGGTGTAGGACTGATAGCCGCGATGCTTTATCTGAGCGGGTTCATGGAGAATTTGTGCTGCCCACCCAGACAGCAGGGTGAGCATCGCCTGTCGCAAGCGGGCGGGCGAAACAGGGTCGATCAGGGCTCGTGGGGCGGGGCCGGCCAATGTGATCCCACGTTCTCGCAGGACATACCGGTGAATGTCCCAGGCCTCGTCGTGGTGAATCCTCTTGAGCCGCTCACCCCGGCCTCGCTCAATATTCGGATGCAGGGTATGGGCTGGGTCATAGCGCCGGAGGGCGCGCTGCGACATGTACGAGCCTTCCAACTGGATGGCACACCAAGAGTCAATTGTCGCGATGCGCTCGTGCATGGCCTGCAATGCCGCAAAGAGATCGCCCGAGATCTCGTCGTCGGTGACGACGACAAAATCAACATCGCTATCCTGGTCGAAATCGCCGCTCGTCAGTGAGCCATCCAGATACATGCCGACAAAGTGACTCCCCAGAATAGCCTGCACGCTCTCCAGTAATTCCTGGAGCAAGGTGTTAACTTCAGGGTAAGGTGTAGGATGTGTCGTGTTCATCAAACAGGGTATCCTGGGGGAGCGCCGAACTCTGACTAGGCAAGGATCGGGACACCGTGGTCACGATTGTCGGTCAGGATTTCAAACGCGGCGCGCTGGCGTGTGATGAGTGTCTCGGTTACGCTTGTTTGACCTGCTTGCTTGCGAGTCAATGTCAGTTCGCACGCGGCGAGCTTGGTGTTGAGGCATTGCTTGACGCCGCCAGGCGGATTGCGGTAGCTCAGGCCGACAAAGGCTTCTCTGGGCGCAGAGATTCTGCCTTCCACACAGACACGCTCAGTCTCGGATCGAAAGCGCCAGTCAAAAAAGCTGAACGAGGCTTGCGCGCGCACAGTCTGCCAGAGCGTGTTGAGCGCGAGCTCCTGGCCCTGGTGGCGCAGTACGATGGGTGTCATGAAGGGTGTCCACACCGGCCCAATCTTGAGGCGAGCCGTCGCCACTTCGAGAAAGCTATCGGGCGAGTTGTCAAAGCCGGCGACCTGTCCCCACGCGTACAAGTCAGTGTGCTTTTGACCCCAGTTGTGATTCTGGCTGCCGACCCAATCTTTGACTTCGATGGTCTGCCCATCCGCAGACAACGTTCCATTGAACACCGCCATCGGCAGTCCGACCAGGCTCTTGGCTTTGGGGAACGCCGACGTGTAGAAATTCAGCGGCAACAGGAACAGCGGCTGGTCGGCACCGCTATAAGCGAGATCCCAGGTTATTGTGTGGCCGCCCGACGTGGCTACTCCTTGCAATTGCCCTGGCTCAAGCCGCGCGTCATCAATTTGTACGCCGAACCCGGTCGTCTTGAAGCTGCACTGGCTGAAGGGAACCTCGCGCCTGACGGACACGTGATGGCTGGTCTCACCATCGAACAAGACCGCCCACAGCTCGCCGAGCGCATCTTGCGGATGGCGATCAGGACTGAACAGTGTGTAGCGTATCCAGAACGCGAGCGGGCGAGTCGGGTGGTTGGCGCGCAGGAAAAAGCTTTCGTAATGCCCGGCGCGTTGGCCGGGCTGGTAGCGTGCATGGTTGGCCTGCACTCTCATCGAGACCTGTCGCTGTCGCGCGAGTTCAATTCCGTTTTTCACCATCGGATTCCTTCTACCGCTGTGTCCTGCGCAGCCACTCGCCCAGGGCGCGCTGATAATCGTCGGCCTGCTCCATAAAAGGTATGCCCTTGCCAAACAGGCTTTCCTCGCCTGCTCGCGGCCGCCCGGGTCAGGCTGGCCAAAGCATCTCGACGAGGGTCGGCTCCCGTCGCGCGCAGCTTACGGCAACGGCAGGACAGCCTTCGACGGCCTTGCGAGTCCATGACATCCCTGCCAGCCCGTTGACGCGCACCTCTGATGGTTCGGGCAGGCGATGCAGAACAAGCTCGACCTGCCGGCGCTCGACCTGACCGGGCCACTCTCCCTGGGCAGGCTTGATGCGCACCACGACCTGACGAGAATCGCCCTCGGCCGTAATGCGCGTGACGGAAAACGCGCCTCGCTCGTAGGCCCGCGTCGTCCCGTCGTCGTCATAGACCAGACGTTCCACCGGAGGCTCGAACGGCGGCCAGAGATGCACCTGGATGGGATCGAAACGCAGATCGTCCGCGATGTGTTGCGGCGCAGAGGTCAGCATCGGCAACAGCGTGCCGCCGCGCACCAGCAGCGGCAGACGATCCAGCGGCGCAGCATACTCAATCTCGCGTCCGCCCTCGTGGGTGTCGCCCGTCCAGAAATCGTGCCAGACACATCCGGGTGCGCCGGGCAATACAATGCGTCGGGTGGTCGCGCCCTGCTCGATCACTGGCGCGAGCATCAGCCGGTCGCCGAGCATCACTTGATCCCACACGTCGGCCATGCGCGCGTCGGACTGAAATTCCAGCAGCAGCGGGCGCATGATGGGCAGACCCGTGCGGTACGCTTCCCAGGCCAGCGCGTAATAGGTGGGCAGCAAGCGGTAGCGCAGCTCGGTATACTTGAAAAAGTTTGCCTCGGCCTGCGGCTCGTGCGACCAGGGAAAGCGTGTGTCGTCCACGTCGGCGGGGCGAATAAAATACCGCGCGATGGGGGCCATCAACGCCCACTGGGCGTAGCGCATGTGCGTCTCGAGCGTCGTCTTGCCATCCAGCCCAAAGACATCGGCTGTCCAGTAGGCAAAGCCTGCCAATCCCATATTCAACCCAGCCCTCATCGTGCGGCGGATGCACTCGAAAGTTGGATTCTGGTCGCCCAGAAAGATCGCCGGGTAACGCTGTGACCCGGCCCACACCGAGCGCGCATAGATGAGCGGGCGGCGGTCGTCGAGCGCGGCCATTCCTTCATAAATGGCCTTGCCGTAGAAAAAACCATACAGGTTGTGATACTCGCGCGCGTCCATGCCCAGATGGCTGCGGGCATCATCGGGCAGGTATTCGCCGTCGTCGTTCTTGAAAAACGCCACGCCCTGATCGTAGAGAGGACGGAGATGGTCATTCCACCAGCGAGCGGCCTCGGGATGAGTGAAATCCAACATTCCACCTTCCCCAAACCACCACGACGCGTGATCATGCGCCAGGTAGCCCCGGGCGCGCGCCTCGTCATATTCGGGCAAAGCACGCTCGTCGTCCTGTTCCAATCCATGGGGGACGTTGTGAAAGATGAGATTGAGCGCCGCCTTTTTCAGACGAGTCTGGCGGTTGTTGACAAAGGGCGTGAAAATCAGGCCGAGCCTGATGCCGCGCGCCTTGAGGTCTGCGACAAGCTGGTCAGGCCTGGGAAAAAGCGAGCGCCGCCAGCGGAAATTGTGGAAGCCTTCTTCCCAGTGGTAATCGAGGATGACGGCGTCGAGCGGAAGCGCGCGGCGGCGATGCTCGTCCACCAGCGCCAGAACGTGCGCCTGATCTTCTTGCGGATAGCCCGTGACCCACAGGCCAAAGGCCCAGCGCGGTACGAGCGGCGGGCGGCCCGTGAGCGCGGTGTAGGTCGTGACGCTTCGCGTGTCGCGCCAGGCCGGGCCATAGATGACGACAGTGTCGGCGGGCGGGTCGGCCACATCTATTTCCAATACGCCTTGCTCCGGCTTGATGCGCCAGTCGCTCTGGTAGCTGTTGAGCAGGAAGAGGCCATAGCCACGGCTGCTGAGAAAGAACGGCAAGGTTGAGTAGGTCTGCCGCCCTTGAAGGAACGAGGGCGACTCGTTCGCGCGCAGTGTGACCGTGCCGCGCTCACGCCGGAAGGCGTTGAACCATTCACCCCAACCGTACAGACCTTCGTCGGGAGCGAGGCGGAGCGCCAGGTGAACGTGATCATCGCGTGACCGGCGCGGCGCGCGGGCTTCTGCCACGACCGTCTCGCCGTCGCGCGTTTGCACATGGACGATACCCTCGCGCACTTCCACGGCTAGACCTGACAGGTCTCCCAGACCTGTCAGGTCTGAAGGGTGCAGCACGTGACGCAGCCAGGGCCGGTCGGGTGGGGGGCTGCCGGCGAAGCGCGTAATGCGCACCGCGTTTGGGGCGAGCCACTGGACACGCGCCTCTGCCAGATCGGAAGACGAGCCGCGCTGCCTATTCATCACTTTTCACCAACGTGAGCACCCTCAGCGCCTGGATCGTCTTCCGGGCAAAGAAACGATAAAAGCCGTGCGAGCGCGGAGCAAAGTGATGCCGCGCGCCAGCGGAATCGTCAGCGTCTCTTCGTGGAACTCGCCGGTTGCCAGATCAATCAGATACACAAAGATCGAGCCGAGGTAGCCAATGTCTCCAATCGTGGCGGAAAAGAAATGCGTCGGCGTGGTGACGCCATAGTAATCCCACCGCTTGACGCGGAAGCGCTGCAGGAAACGCAGGGAATAGAACCGTGCGTTCTCCAGGTTGCAGTCGAGCAGCGGCTGGCGCGCCCAGCCGATTTGCCTCAACCGTCCACACTCGTCGAGCAGAGCAGAAGGCGTATGTAGCTGCTGCTGAGTTGGAATGTTTACCATAGTGGCCTCCTGGTTAAAAGATTTGTCCTTCATCGGGCCAAGGCGATGCCGGCATACATTTCTTCCAAAAAACTGGATGGAATTTTGGCGAGGATGCGCGCCTCGCGCAGACCGACCTGCCCGGCAAGCTTGATGAAGCTTGTGTCATCCAACGGATACGGGACAGCAGAGTTACCCTGGCTCGTGTTGTATTCCACCACCATCAACCGACCGGCCGGCTTGAGCAGACGAACCAGCCGAGCCAACACTGGCGCTTTGTCGGCCACAAAGTGAAGCGAGTTTGCCATCACCATACCGTCGAGTGCGGGCAAGTTCAACTCGTGCGTGAAATCTGCGCGCAATGTGTGCAGCGTGGCATCGGGATAGCTTGCGGCAAAATGGCGTGCCAGCGCATCGAGCGCGAACTGATCTCGGTCAACGGCATAGATCTCGCCATCCGGCTGAATCAGCGCATACAGGGCCGAGGTAAAGATGCCGTCGCCGCATCCGATGTCGGCCCAGACACCCCCCGGGCCGGGGATGCCAGGCCGCAGCAACGTGATGGCCTTCTGGATGCGGCGGGCCTCACGCTGCACCCAGCCCGATGCAAAACCGGCTTGACGATTCAAGCTCACTCTCAGATCTCTTCAATCCTGTCGGGTCTGATTCCTCGCGGCTTGCCGCGTGAGGTTTTTCTTTCAGGCCTTTGGATGCCGCGCCGCTTGCGGCACGGTAGTTCACTGGCGCCATGGGCAGATGGATCCACTGGCGGATCGGCTTGGCGAACCAGCCCATTCCTGCGCGCTAGCGGTTTTCCAGCCACGTCAGCATGTGGTCCAGCGACTCGATCACTTGCGCGATCTCATTCTCCTGGATCGTCAAAGGCGGCAAAAGTTGATTGACCGATTGATCGTGATTGGCATAAATGGTGAGCAGCCCGAAATGAAAACCGGCCAGGGTCAGCATAGGGCCGTAGGCTGGATCGGCCAGCTTTAGCCCCATCATCAAGCCGCGCTGGCGTACCTCGACCAGGGCCGGGTGTTTCGCCTGCAATCCACTCAGGCCAACATGGAATCGGTCGGCCATCTGCCGAACGTGGTCCAAAAAGCCGGGCTGCTGCAAGATGTTCAATACTTCAAGTGCGACATAGCAGCCCACTTCCGAGCCGCCAAACGTTGAGATGTGAATGAACGGATGGTCGTACCAAAAACGATCCAGGGGGTCTCGGTAAATGGTAGCGGTGATGGGATAGATGCCGCCCGAGAGCCCTTTGGCCGTGACGAGAATGTCGGGAATCACGCCATAGGTGTTGATGCCCCACACGTCGCCACAGCGCCCCAGGCCGGTCTGCACTTCATCCATGATCATCACCGCGCCGAAACGGTCGCACAACTGTCGCACGCCTGCAAAGAAATCCTCCGGCGGCAAGACGATGCCCATCGTCGCGGGAATGGTCTCAAAGATCACCGCCGCGGTCTCGTCATCCATCGCCGCTTCCAGCGCGTCGAGATTGCCGAAAGGAACGTGGACAAAACCGGTCGGCAGTGGCTCGAACGGCTGGCTGTATTGCTCGTCGCCGGTCGCCAGCGCCAGGCCGGTGTGCCCGTGATAGCCTCCATAGGCAGAGATCACCTTGGGCCGGCGGGTGTGTCCGCGCGCCAGCTTGATGGCCGTGTCCACCGCCTCGCCCCCGCCCACGCCAAAGACGACGCGCTTGAGGTCGCCGGGACACAGCGCTGTCAGGCGTTCGGCCAGCCGGGCGCGATGCTCGCTGATGAAATGGTGATTGCCAATGTCCAGCTCGTCCAGCGCTTGCCGGAGCGCGGCGATCACGCGGGGGTGGCGATGGCCCAGGTTGAACACGCCGCCGTTGCAGTGGCAGTCAATGAGACGGCGTTCGCCCGCCGCGTCCCAAACGTAAACGCCTTCGCGTTTGCCAAAAACGAAATCAACGCCCACTTGAGAAAAGAACTCGGCCTTGCCGCTGGAGACGTGGCGGGCAAAGCGCTCGACGATTTTACCCTTGGGGTCTTGACCGATGAGTGACACAGTAACCTCCTGGCCGAAGGTGGCGTGCTGCTTCTACCGTTTGATTTTCTCCGGCAGAATGTAAGGATATTCGCGGCGCAAGAGCCGCCGGCGGATGAAACGGTCGGCCTTGCGCATCGCCAGATAGAGCGACCAGATCAATGCATCCTCGCGGTAGTACGAGCGAACCTCTTGTTCGTCAATTGGCTTGACGCCCAGATCAGCCGCTTCGGTCGTAAAGAAAGCGTTGATCGCGCTGATCACATCGGGAATGAGATCGGGCCGTTGCTCTTTGTAGAAATTGGCGGCCAGGTCCACCGCGACCAGATGAAAGTCGTAATAGCGATTGACCACGTCCTTGAGGAACGCGAGGCGCAATATCCACACCAGGAACGAGGGCGCGCTCCGCAGGAAAAGCTCCGTGTCCAGTTGCTCGACTCCATTCAGGCGCAGCAGCGGCGTGCTGGTGTCTACGTACAGGAGTGTCTGGGTCGCGTCCACTCGCGGGTGCTGTGGATCAAAACCTTCGATGGACCAGTTGGAAATTTGCCCATCCATGGCAAGTTGAACTCGGGACTGCCGCTGGCAAAAATTCCACACCTTGCGCAGTTCGCGCAGAACTCGCTTGACGAGGAGCATCAAATCATCGCGAGGCAGCACGTGTAGTGCGTGGTTGCCGATGGACGCGGACGGCAACTGCTTCTGGACGATGTAAAAGATGGGGCGGCCCGCTGCGTTCAGAAAGACAGCGTAGCTGTGCGGCGGTAGGCGAATACCGATGTCTTGTTCCAGCAGGCGATGGTATTCCTCGAATGTGGCACAATACTTGTCCACCTCTTGCATGTCGTTAAACAGCGGCAGGCGTTTGAACGCCATGCCGCGCAATCCTTCGGCCTGGATTTCAAAGACGGTGCTGATTTCGCCATAGCCCAAAATGCGCGCGGGAATCGGGCTGCGCTCAGGATGCTGCGGGTCGAGCTGACGCTCAAACTCGCGCAGCAGGTCGAGGTCCACCTGAAGTGTGTCCATACGTCCCGCCTTTTCCTTGTGAGTATCTAAAGTCGTAGGAGCAGGTCTTGTACTTGCCCAGAAAGGGCAACCACAAGGATTGCCCCAACAATAGGGGCGACCTGGCAGGTCGTGAGCAGGCATCGGGATGCCCGCCTACCTTTCAGCCAGACGTGGGCATCTCGGCTTCTCGATTGAAGGTACGCCAGGCCGTCGAATACCACCATCCCTGACGTGAAGCGACAGCGCGTGTCTTGATTTGCTCCAACCCAACGGCCTCGGCCTGGTCTGCTTGGGCGAAGCAGCACGCCGAATACGCCGCCCGTTGCGTGACCGCCGAGCGCATGACGCGCCGCCGGGATGCGCAGCAGGTGATGCGCCTCGTTCGGCTCGCGATCCGAGTTCTTGCCCAGGATCGTGACGCCGTCGGCGTGACGTTGCCTAAAGCGACGAGGGTGTCACACATAGTGTGTCCTCCTCACACCCTTCGCAAGGGCTTGTGCTTCACTCGCCCTCCGGCAAATTGGGGCAGGTCTTGCGATAAACTTCATCGGGCAGATATTGCTTCCACTCATCGTGGGTCAGGTTATGGGTCAGGCGGACACAAGCCTCCGTCATCATATCAGCTTGCTGGTCAAGGAAAGTGTCCCAGATCGATATCACCTTGTCACTAGTTAATCGTTGCCAGCACATCGTACACAAGCCGTGTATCCAGGACATCGTGTAATTCTACGCGAGTTATTGTCAGCTCATCGTGCAATGCGGCATACTTGCCTCCAGCAGGAGGTGGAGTATGGGACGC
>Ga0315279_10001945_pt1 | contig 32602 bp, 28 predicted proteins | sample YL17G06_20_MG_FD_203694 | JGI IMG/M metagenome (GOLD analysis project Ga0315279, IMG submission 203694) | Sediment microbial communities from Yellowstone Lake, YNP, Wyoming, USA - YL17G06_20 | ecosystem: Environmental > Aquatic > Freshwater > Lake > Sediment | place: USA: Wyoming | collected...
GTAAAACTACGGTTTGTGAAAAGGTTGTAGCGATAGCTAAGCGTCTGGGATATAGCTGCGGGGGCATTCTTACACCTAAGTCTAAGGAAGGCATTATTATTGTAGATGTTCAAACAGGCGAAACGGAGCTCCTCGCCAGCCTTATTAATATATATGAAGGTCCCCATATTGGGCAATACTTCTTTAACCCCGAGGGTATTAACTTTGGGATTAAGGCGATAGACAGGGGGATTTCTTCAGATATCCTTTTTTTAGACGAGGTCGGGTATCTCGAACTTAAAGGCAAAGGATTTATCAAAATCCGAGAACTAATCAGAGCTGAGAAAGTCAAAAACTCCATTTTGGTTATCCGCAAACAACTTCTTCTAGCCTTCTCAGCTTGGTTAGGTTCTAAGGTATCAATTATCGAGACCACCATCAATAATCGTAACGAGTTACCACAGAAGATAAGCACATTATTAAACCTGAGGAAAACTGGCTGACAAAAACTTATACTGTGATTTCATAATATTTGAAGATATGAATCTAGTGGTGGGTAAAGAGGTCTTCTTGATTTTAAAGCTGAGAAGGATAAGAATTTATGAAAACAAATGACTCACACTTTGTAGCTGCGGAGTGTTGAAGCGAATAAGCCAGCGGTCGGATTCGAACCGACGACCGGCGGTTTACGAATTCTGAGTCCGATGTGCCACCTGGTGCCACCAAATAGCATACAGGCTCGCACAGTCTGGCGTCAACACTTGGTTTGTATCTGGCCGTGTCGCCGTGTGTTACCGGGTACTAAACAGTTTGTCGGCAAAATGTCGGCAGACTAGCCAGTTAGTGCACTGCTCAACAAATCGAGGTTGAGAGGGTCGACTGCAACTCCCACAGGCGAATTTGCGCAAGGCCTGACTTTCATATGGTGCTACACAATCTGAGTTATCGTGCAATGGCAATTGCCAGACAGACATAGCGCCTAATTGCTTAAGAAAGTGGCAGGCAATTTCGTGGCTCACACTCCGCATAATCCTATCTGTCATCAGGGTCGCGAATCTCGATGTCTGGCTCTTCTTCAGTCCGGTCATCAGGGACAAAAGTAATCCTCAGTCCCCAGCCAGCATAGGTAGTAAGAAGTCGGCCAAACTCTTCGAGTGACAACTCGTGGTCATCAATGTAGATGATTGCTTGTCCACCAGGTCCCCCATCGCTTATTACACAGCGCAGCACGTCGCCACGTGGAGTCCATTGGTCACCAAGCTCAAAGTACTTGATTTGGGAACGTCCTGGGGGTATCTCAACGGCTATATGCTCGTATTCCAACCTCATTTGCTGCTGTATGCGGAGAATCCGATTATGCTCGTCGAGGATTTCTTGGTCTGTCATGTCTTGCACTTTTGGGCCGATTTTCAGGTGAGTAGTGGAAACATTAGGCTCGACGTACTCGATAATACCGTAATCATCTTGCCGGGAGATCCTGACCTGATCAAGTGTGACAACATAGGGCTTTTTCATGCGCATGGCATACTCCGTCACGCCGACCAAAGACGGCTTTCAGTCCTAGTCGTATTCATCATAACATTCTATGGCTCAGGGTCACAATCCCGAGCATTGTGCAACCGCGCGGGATTCCACATCCCAATGCGCTCCCCTATCCCCAGGCTTACTGCTCCAAAACGATGTGTGTCCGCTGGGGCACGTGGAGCCCGAGCTAAAGTCGTTTACTTACCCCATCAGCTATTTGGCCGATCCCGTCTGTGGCCTGCTTCAGAAGGCCAAGCGCAGATATACCAATTCCTTCAAAACGGAAATCAACCCAAATGATGCGTTTGACCTCAATAGAAGGATGTGGCAGAGGGAGTTGCGTAGAAGGGTCGACGGGGACCCCAAGGATGGAAACCCCCTTCCCAAATCTGACATTCTGAGGACTCCACTCGACGCTGCTGCTACCGCCGCTAGATGTAGCCCTTACCCGTTCTGTCTCGGTCTTGGTTTGTTCAACCAATGCGGAGTGTTTGTTTTCGTTATTCACACGGTTGAGTTGTCCCAGCCATTCCGTCTGGGCTCCATGGTACGGTTGAATCGACTCCAGGTAGAACCAAAGATCCGGCGCGGCAGAATCAAGGTTAGGAAACCACTCCCTCATCCTCAATTCAAATTGCTTTCTATCCGGTAAAATCGGAAAATAAAAGCGGTCGTTCTCTTTTGGTTGAGGACACTTGGTTTCTCGTATGTCATGAGCCAGATAATCCAATACTGACCGCAGATTTTCGCACAAGTTCTTTATTTTGACCTTGAGGTCCGAACCGATAGACTTTGCTCGCAAGGAGGATTGGTATTTGACCTCTACTTCCCGCAATTGCTCTTGCGCCTGTGTAAGTAGAGCTTGGATGTCTCCCTGTCGTCTACTCAAAATATCCTCTCCCATTGCACATCAGTCTGCATCATCAGCGCTAATGGCACAACTCAGTAGTTGACAATGTAAGTTGTTGAGCTGCCTTTATCAAGCTCCCTCAGCCCGATTATAGCATTTTCTAGCTTGTAACGTTCTCTGCTTTGCCTCCTTCCCCCAAGCTAGTATGCCATCCCTCCTGCCAACATAGATGTCAGTGGGACTAACATTGGCTGCACTAAAGTCAGTTATGTGCAATGGTAGTCTAGCGCATGGCCCAGAGCGCTATCTTGTGCAGTGAGCCTATAGCTATGATGCAGATTGTAGCGAAACTTTTGAGAGGGGATTTTGGCTGGTAGTCAAGGGGGCTATGTAGCGAAACGCCACTTTCTTGCCTGTCCACATTGACTTCGAGCACTTCAAAGGAGACAATCGGTTTCACTCATGAGACTGCCTCTTGCATAGTCAAAACGGCCCGAATCAAAGCAATTGTTCGAATTTCTCTTTGGTCAGGTCGCCAAGGTGAACTATAGCGACTTTCTTGCTAATGCCATCCTGAAGGAAGCCGCCCGGGGAAACTTCTAAGCCCGTTGCGGAGACACAAGATCACCGTCCATGTCTGCCAGATTCTTGCGGTCTCTGAGAGACGGGCCTGTCAGGTGCTGGGGCAGGCCAGGACCACCCAGCGCCGTGTTCACGAGATAAGCGGTGAAGAATCCAGGCTGGTGGCCGATATCACCGCACTGGCGACAAGGTATGGCAGATACGGTTATCGCCGAATTACTGCATTACTAAGTGAGAAAGGCTGGCAGGTGAACCACAAGAGGGTGGAACGAATCTGGCGTCAGGAGGGACTCAAGGTGCCAAAGAAACAGCCCAAGAGGGGGCGGTTATGGCTCAATGATGGCTCGTGTATCCGGTTAAGGCCGGAGCATAAAGACCATGTCTGGAGCTACGATTTCGTGGCTTCCAGAACGGCTGATGGCAGAGCCCTCAAGATACTCACCATCCTGGATGAATACACCCGTGAGTGCCTGGCTATTTTAGTTGACCGCCGCATCACGTCGCAGGATGTCATCGACCAGCTGTTTAACCTAATTGTCTTCCGCGGTATCCCGGAGCACATACGCTCCGACAATGGTCCTGAGTTCACCGCCAGGGCAATACGCTCATGGCTCAATAAACTTGGCGTGAAGACCCTATTCATCGAACCGGGCAGTCCTTGGGAGAATGGCTATATAGAGTCGCTCAACGGGAAATTGAGAGACGAACTGCTCAACCGGGAGATCTTTACCACCTTGACTGAAGCCCGGGTATTGATTGCGGACTGGAGAAAGGAATACAATCAGGTCAGGCCGCATAGCTCACTTGGTTATCGGCCACCGGCACCTGAAGCCAAAATGCCGGTAACTCTAACTCAGTAGTTGGTACCACTTTCGGGGGCAGGTCACCGTTTTTTTTATTTAAGGTTCCAGTGCACCCGAGGGGGTAATTAGTCTGAGGTCAGGGGGTGGCAATTTCTTTTGAGAATTGGGGTGGAAAATTAGGTTGAGAATTTTATGCTAAAACTGGCAATTTACCGTGAGAATTGACATAGGGTAAAGTATAGTAACATGCATGCAAAACGCGCCTAGAAGGAAGATACATGACTGCGATCAAAGAGACGACTTATAAGTATCGCTGGGTGATAATGGGAGCCCTTTGGATTGCCTATCTTGTAGTATTCATGCACCGGCTCAGCATAGGGCCATTGGCTCCCTTTCTTAAAGAAGAAATGGGCTTGACCAGTACTCAAGTAGGGTCACTCATGTCGGCTGCTGCTTTTGGTTACATGCTAAGTATCATGCCGGGGGGTTGGGCAGTTGATCGGATTGGTGTACGCCCGTTGTTGCTAATAGGGGAAGTGGTGGGGGGTATTTTTATTTTAGGCATGTTCTTGGCTCCATCATATGAGGTGGCGCTCGCTATTATGGCTATGTCTGGGTTTGGTTGTGGCTGTCTTATGCCCTCAACCACCAAGGGTGTTATGGTGTGGTTCCCTGTGACAGAGAGAGCCATCGTCATGGGATTTAAACAAACAGCTGTGAATATAGGGGGCGTTATCACGGGCACTGTGCTGCCAGTAGTGGCATTGACCCTGGGTTGGCGTTTTGGATTCTTGTTCCTTGGGATTTTAGCCATAATTATAGGAATCCTCTCATTCATTCTATATAAAGACCCACCCATAGCAGCTGCATCCAACTCCGAAGGTGATGCTACCTCTACGGATGTTACCGTGCCAGCTAGGGGTCACTCGCTACATGAGCTCCTCAAGACTCGAGACATATGGCTGGTTAGCCTTGCTGGCTTTGCTTTAAATGTGGTTGAGTTCGCAGTGATAGCCCACCTTGTTCTTTATCTGACAGAAGTTTTATTCTTTCCGGTGGTAACTGCCGGGGTGATTTTGGCTGTGACCCAAGCTGGGGGTGCTCTGGGCAAGCCAGGCGCTGGCTTCCTCGACAACCGTTTATTTGGCAGCAAAAGGCGTAAGGTTTTTATCCTGTGGAGTGGTATCAGCTGTGCAATATGTATCCTGATAGCTCTTTGGGGAACCAGTCTATCATGGACGCTATATCCTGTTCTTTTCATCTTCGGCGTGACCGCTGCTGGTTGGGGTGGTGTCTATCTTACCCTTGTCGCTGAGTTAGCCGAATCGGAGCTGACGGGAAGAGTTACCTCTATCGCTGGAGTATTTAGCATGGCTGGCTGTGTACTTGGACCAATACTTTTTGGCTATTTAGTAGATACCTCAGGCTCCTACCAACCGGCATGGATATCCTGCGCGGCTTTCGCTGCGATTTGCGTGATAGCATTACTTTTCGTGCGAGAAGAGAGAAGGACGATTTGAATACGCTTTGGATAAAGTCTGAAATTAGTCCCGAGAATACGAAACGGAAGGGGAGGGCATAACTCAGTGTGGGAAAGTCCTCCTTTAGCCACCATTTGTAGTAGGATTGCCGCTCATTTCCAAGTTATTCGTGTCTTTACGTTACCCCTTTAGCCATCTTGTTGTGAAGAGTATGGGTGACAATGAATTGGTCGAGATGACAATTGGTGTGACTGAGGGATCATACCTTTCAGGATAGCTGAGGTTTTGTAAAGCTCTTCTATCTTAGGCTTGTCACCACTTCCTAGGATTCCTTATCATGATTCAGCATTAAGTAGATACAAGTTGCAACTACTCTCTCCTTATTCTCCCACGAAGTCTAACCTCTCTACGGGCTCGCGCATCCTCGTTTCGCCGTTCGTCCTCAGCGGTTTCGAGGATAAGAGGCGGGACCTCCACGGGTCTTCCGCTTTTGTCCAGGGCAACATACGTGAGGAATGCAGAAGCCGTGTGTCGAATCTCCCCGGTCAGTGGATTCTCTGACTCTACGCGTACATAAGTGGGCCCCATCATTAGGACAGGATAGGGGCTATATTAAGAGCGGGTCCCGCTGTCCTCAAGGGGTCTGTTGTTAAGGATTCTACCATACCACCTTGGGTAACTTCCACTAGGATTGAGGTAAATACCTCGGCCGGTGTTCGATAGCCCAGAGCCTGGTGGGGACGCTCGGCGTTATAAAAACGGAAGTAGTCACCAATACCGGCCCTGGCATCTCTGCCATCCTGATATGCTTTCAAGTATACCTCCTCATATTTCACTGTCCGCCACAGCCGTTCTATGAAGAGATTGTCGCTATACCGCCCTTTCCCATCCATGCTGATCCTAACTCCGTGTCGCTCAAGGAGCCCGGTGAAGGCCGCACCGGTGAACTGGGCTCCCTGGTCGGTGTTGAAGATATCCGGTCGACCCTTCCTGAGCGCCTCCTCCAGAGCCTCGACACAGAAGCTGTCGTCCAGGGTATTTGACAATCGCCAGGAGAGCACATACCGGCTGTACCAGTCTATTATGGCTACCAGGTACAGAAACCCTCGTGCCATGGGGATATAGGTGATATCTGCCGTCCATACCTGATTCGGCCGTGTTATCTCCATACCACTCAACAAATAGGGATAGATTTTATGACCTGGTGCCGGCTGGCTGGTCCTGGGGTGCCGGTAGATGGCTTTGAGTCCCATTATGCGCATCAGGCGCCGGACACGTTTCCGGTTGACCCTATATCCCCTGATTCTTCAGCCACGCGGCTATCCGACGTGCCCCGTAGAACGGCGTAGCCAGATATTGACGGTCAATCATCTTCATAAGAGTAAGATCCTCCTGAGAGACTCCTACAGGTTGGTAGTACAGGCCGGAGCGGCTGATGTCCAGCAACTTACACTGACGTACCACCGAGAGCGACGGATGCCGGCGGTCAAGCACCGCACGCCGCCGCTCCACGCTCAGCGACCAAACCTGTTCTCTAAAAAATCCCGTTCCACCTTGAGCTGGCCAATCTGCTGGTATAGCTGAGCAATGAGGCCCTCATCGTCCTTCTTCTTTTGGTTATGGTTATCGCCAAAGATGCCGGCCGCACCTTCAGCCAGGGCCTTCTTCCAGACACGTATCTGGCTCGGGTGAACCTCAAACCGGCTGGCCAGTTCGGCTGTTGTCTCCTCGCCCTTGAGCGCTTCCAGGGCTACTTTGGCTTTAAATGATGGGCTGTGCTTCCTTCGGTTCTGCTTCATGTCCTGCTCCTCCTGTTCTGTCTTTTATTCTAGGAGCAGAACCCGCTCTTAACAACCTGTCCAAATTTCGGGGACCACCTCATCATCTTGTATTGGAAGAGACTACCTCTTGACATCACAGGAAGATGTGGTATAATATCTGACAATAGGATAAATCAGATAATTGCACTTTTTCTCTGAGAGAGTTACTATGAACAGTCCGGAAACTTTGTTCAAGCCTATCAGAACCAAAAGAACCTTCGAATATGTGTCTACGAAAATAAAGAGTTTGATCTTCAAGGGTATTTTGAAGCCCGGTGATAAGCTACCCTCAGAAACAGAACTAGCTCGCCAGTTTAACGTTGGGCGTCAAACTATTCGCGAGGCACTGCGCATTCTCGAGTTGTCTGGTTTTCTCACTATACAAAGAGGGGCAACTGGTGGTCCGATAATCTCAGATACTATTTCGGACACAATAAGTAACTCATTCTTAGACGCAATCCAAATGAAGGCCGTTACTATAGATGATCTCACAGTAGCCCGACTCGAGATTGAAAAAGTGGTGTTAAGTCAAGCTATCAAAAACGCCGACAGCTCAGACATCGAATGTCTTCGGGAGAATATTCTCAAAGCAAAAGAAAAAATAGAAGGCAATATGCAAGCTTTCAGCGAAAATGTCCAGTTCCACAGACTGTTAGCTAAGGCTTCCAAGAACTTTGTATTTGTTCTGGTCCAGGGAGCAATTATGGCCATTGTTGCTGATTTCCTTAGCCGACTTGAGCCTGATTTGGAAAAGTCGAAACAAGTCGTTAACAGTCATGAAGACATATTAAATGCCATCGTCGAGCGAAAAGGCGATAAGGCTATCACTTTACTTGAAAACCATTTGCTGGAAGTGGAGGGTTGGCTTTAAGCAAGCAATGATAATTCGGCTCGTAGTTAAGAGCAGCCTCTGATACTTGGAACTCTGGGTGGCGCTGTTCTATCCACAGTCAAATAAGTAGGTAGGGGTGCACATGGTAAATATCGTCGTTTGCATCAAGCAAGTCCCGGATCCTGAGGTTCCAGCTTCAGTATATAGAATTGATGAGGGAGGCAAAAGGGTTCTCGTGCCGGGTGCACCACCGGTGTTAAGCCCGTTTGATGAGAATGCGCTTGAGGCTGCCCTTCAGCTGAAGGATGAGCATGAGGGCAAGATAACGGTGATAAGTATGGGACAGGGGCTATCTAAAGCAACACTAAGGAAATCTTTAGCTGCTGGTGCTGATGAACTGATTCTCTTGGAAGATGAGCTTTTCTGGGACGCGGATAGTTATAGCACAGCTTTCACACTGGCCACTGCCATGAGGAAGATAGCAGAATATGACCTCATCTTTACCGGCATACAGGCAGCAGATACCAACAATGGTGTAGTCGGCCCAGGTATTGCTGAGATTTTGAACATGCCCATTGTTACCAGTGCCAGTAAAGTGGAGCTTGAGAATAGCCGGCTAAGGGTGGAGCGGATAGTTTCTGATGGCTATGAACTGATCGAGGTGCCTCTTCCTGCCCTCGTTACAGTAAGTAATCAGGTTGGCGATTTACGTCCCACTGATGTACGAGCATTAATGGCTGCTCAAAAAAAGCCAATCACAACGTGGAACGCTGAGCAACTTGGAATCATCTCCCCCTTAACACGGCGAGTCAAGTTGCACAAGCTATTTATACCGAAGAAAGAGCAAGCATGCGAAATTATGCCTGGCGAAACGCCAGAGGATGCTGGAGTAAATCTTGCCCTTAAACTCAGACAAGTCAAAATAATCTGACTCACTAGTCATAATCGAAAAGGAAACAAACAAGGAGGCTGCGAATGACTACACAGGGAGAGGAACTAACAAAAATCATTGGTCATGAGAATGTTGTTGATGATCTCGAGACTCTGGAAGCCTATGCTAAGGATATGAGCTTCGTTCCATCGATTAGACCCAAGTATGTAGCAAGGCCCAACAATGCCGAGGAGGTACAGGCGATTGTTAAGTGGGCTAACCGGACTGCCACCCCTCTTGTCCCGGTAAGCTCAGGTGGGCCGCACTTCCGTGGTGATACTGTGCCTAGCATAGGGGGAGCAGTTATTGTGGATCTCAACAGGATGAAGAGAATAATATGGATCAGCGGGCGGCAAGGCACAGCCATTGTTGAGCCGGGCGTGACCTTTGGCGAGCTGCAGAAGGAAGTAGCAAAAGAAGGGTTAAGGCTCAATATACCCTTACTTCCACGCAGTTCAAAGTCTGTGTTGGCTAGCCTCCTTGAAAGAGAGCCTGTAACAATGCCTAAGTTCCAGTGGGAAGACGGGGATCCACTGGGAGCGACTGAGGTAGTTTGGGCTAACGGCGATTTATTTAGAACCGGTGCCGGAGCTGTATTCGGGGGCACGCTAGAGGACGCCATAGCATCAAAATCGGCCATAAACTGGCCAAAAGGGCCTTGTGCCACTGATTACGCTAAACTTATTCAAGGTGCCCAAGGTACAATGGGAATTGTTACTTGGGCATCAGTGAGATGCGAAAGAGCGCCTTCACTTCAGGAGCCTTTCCTAATCGGTTCGTCGAATTTGGAGCATCTATCTGAGTTTGTTTATTGGCTACTCAGGCGCAGATTGGCTGAGGAATGTTTGGTTTTGAACAACGCCAATATCGCCGCCATCCTGGCCAAGAAATGGCCCGATGAGTATATAAGCTTGAGGGACACCTTACCACCTTGGGTATTTCTCTTCAGCTTAAATGGGTATGAGTATTTTCCTGAAGAAAGAATAGCGTACCAGTCGGAAGATATGCTGGATATTGCTCAACGAGTGTCAGTGGAACCAGTAAAGTCAATTGATGGGCTGACGGCGCACGAATTATTGAAATTACTATCCCGCCCTTCAGATGAACCTTACTGGAAGCTTCGCTATAAGGGAGCATACCAAGACATATTTTTCCTGACCACTCTGGGAAAGGTTTCAGAATTGGTAGATGTCATGTACCAGGCCGCAGGCCGACACGGCTATCCGGTCAATGATATTGGAGTTTACCTTCAGCCGACAGTGCAAGGCTGTAGCTGGCACTGTGAGTTTAATCTATTCTTCGACCCGAATAAGTCGAGCGAAGTGAGCAGAGTAAAGCAGTTATTCATGGATGCTAGTGACACCTTGATGGCCAGAGGCGCATATTTCTCACGACCCTATGGTGTGTGGGCCGATATGGTCTATAGGAGAGACGCGGAGACAACTACTCTTCTAAGAAAGGTTAAGAGTATATTTGACCCCAGCAATATCATGAACCCAGGGAAGCTGTGCTTCTGAGAGGGCAAATAATTTGGTACCGAGGTGAATAGATGGAATTAACAAGAATAAAGTCTCTTTGTGATTACATTGAGGGATGTGACCGATGTGGGAAGTGCAAATTTATACCCTCCGAACGCATTAAGAGCTGGAGATTTTCTTCTGGGTGCCCTGCTATAAGCAGATATAACTTCCACATTTATTCCGGTGGTGGGAAGCAAAACCTAGCATTGTCATTACTGGACAAAAGAATTGATGAGATAAGCGATTCGGTACTGGAGATAATCTACAGGTGTCAGATGTGTGGGTCATGCGATGTCTCATGTAAATACACCAAGGATATAGAGCCGTTGGAGGTAATCCAGCAACTCAGGATCACATGTATTGAGAATGGATTTCTCAACCCTACGCTTATGCCTGTAATTGATGGACTGAGAAAAGAAGATAATATGATGCAAGCCCTAAAAGCTGACCGGGGCAAATGGGCTGAGGGTCTGGAGGTGAAAGACATCACCCGGGAAAAGGCAGAGGTCTATTATCATGCTGGCTGCAGATACTGCTTTGACGAGGAACTCTGGTCGGCGGCGAGGAGCGCGGTAAATCTGCTGAAGAAGGCGGGCGTTGATGTTGGGATAGCCGGAAAAGAGGAAGCCTGTTGTGGAGGGCGTGCTTATGAGATGGGATATGAGGGGGAGCTAACTAAATACGCAGAACACAATACGGAATTGCTCAAAGTTGCAGGTGTTAAAACCGTGGTGACCCCTTGTGCCGACTGCTATTATGCCTTCAAGGTACTCTATGACAAAATTGGCAAGAAATTGCCGGTAGAAGTGTTGCACATCACAGAATACCTTGCTCGGTTGATAAATGAGGGCAAGCTCAGACCAAGCAGGAGCATTCCGATGACTGTGACCTACCACGACCCTTGTAACTTGGGCAGAAAAGGGGAGCCATATATCCACTGGGAGGGTGTGAGGACTCGTGAACCTACGGAACCCACTTTGCATGTGCCACCAAAAGAATTTAGGCGAGGAACATATGGCATTTATGAGCCTCCTAGGGATGTCCTTAGAAGTATCCCTGGCTTGAGGCTTGCTGAAATGGAGAGAATCAAAGAGTATGCCTGGTGCTGTGGTGCTGGCGGTGGAGTGAAGGATTTATACCCAGAGTTTGCCATATGGAGTGCCCAAGAACGGATAACTGAAGCTGAAGCTACCGGAGCTGAGGCTATAGTTACCGCTTGTCCTTGGTGTAAGAGGAACTTCACCGATGCCATTAGCCAGAATGGGAACAATCTTAAGGTTTATGATGTTGTAGAACTCCTAAATGAGGCAACTAGTTAAACAACAGTGGAACTACATTAGGGAGGTGACCATAGATGGCTCTGAAAAAAGAAGTTTACCAAGCTTTGGAAGATATCGTAGGCCCCGAGAACATCTCGGAAGAGCCTGCGGTATTGGATTCGTATGCCCATTCTTGGGGTGAGGAATATATTGTTGGTCCCGACTTCAGATGGATGCCGAGATTTGAGGCTGTGCTCCTGCCTGGGAATACGCAGGAGGTTCAAGCCATAGTCAAGGTATGCAATCGATGGAGAATAAAACTCAAGGCACACAGCGTGGGTTATGGACCCTTCATGTGTTCCCTCAAAGAGGGGTGCATAGGCCTGGACATGCGGCGGATGAATAGGATCTTGGAGATCAATGAGAAGGGCATGTATGCAGTCATTGAGCCCTATGTAACCGGTGCCCAACTTCATGCTGAGTTGATGAAAAGGGGCTTAGCCACTGGAATGATAGGTCCCGGTGCCAATACCAGTGCCTTTCCCATTGTGCCGGCGAGCGGTGAGGGATGGCCTGAAAATGCCTACGCCAATACACACCGGAACCAGCTAGGTTTGGAGTGGGTTCTGCCCACTGGAGAAGTCCTTAGAACGGGCTCGTTAGGGGCGGGGGCTGGTTGGTTTTGCAGTGAAGGGCCGGGGCCATCTGTAAGGGGTTTAGCAGCGGGCGCTGGAGCCGCAATGGGAGGGGTTGGTGTATTCACCAAAGCAGGGGTTAAGCTCTACCACTGGCCTGGACCAAAGCTCTTGCCCGTAGCAGGCCTCTCGCCAAGTTACTATCTGAAGGAACAACCGCGGTTTGGCTTTTGGTTTTTCACTGTCCCATCGTATGAGAAAGCAGCCGACGCTGGCAATAAGATTGGCCAAAGTGAAATAGCAATAATACTGCAGAAGGGCATGGGCTGGAAAATAGCGGCTGACTCCGGAAGGAATATGGATGAAGTCTTGGCAAACTTTAGGGAAATATCAGCCCAAATGAAGGGAAGGGTAGGAGGCTGGATAGTCCTGATAGGTGCCGACACGGAAAAGGAATTTCGATATAAGCAGAAGGTGTTAATGCAGATCGTCAAGGATGTTGATGGGGAGCTCCTGCCTTTTCTGGAGGATAATCCAGATGTCAAAGCGAGGTTCCTGTCACGCTGGACCAGATGCAGTAGTTGTGACCGAGAGTGCAGACGAGTCGGTGGGGGGCGGCTTTCGGCTTTCATGACTCAAGATTCTATTGACCATCAAATGAATGTGGCCAAGGTAAGTACGGAGCTGAAGAAAGAGCTTATAAAGGCGAGGCGAATCTGGGATGACGGTGGGGATCAAGCCTTGGGAAATTTTGGCGAGCATGGAAGGGTAGGCCATGTAGAACAGATAGCAATGGCCCATGCTACTGATGAGGGATTTGCAGCGCTGCGCGATTACGGACAGAAAAGTGTGAAGCTTATGTCAGACCCAAAGTATAAGATCACTGGCTACCCCCCCCTTGGTTGGACTATGGCGGAACGCCAGTTGCTGGACGATGCTTATGTGAACTGGGCAACAAAAATAAAGAAAGTGATCGACCCGCATAACGTCTCAGAGAGTTCCTTCTATACAAGTGGTTGACGGCAAAAAGCCTTACTGGTGTGAAAGCAATTTTATTGACTTAGTCTCATAGGAAAGGGGGGTCTGAGGAATGAGCGAAGTTAGATAGAAGCCGCTTGCTACAATAAAAAAATCCGAGGAGGTAATCATGCGAAAGAAAAATTTAGCGATGTTACTGGGAGCCATATTTCTAGTGCTGGTACTGGGGGCGTTGCCGCTTCTCGGTGCCTGTGCTCCCGAAGAAGTAGCACCTCCACCGCCAGAAGAGGAAGCAAAGACATTGAAGCTTAGTGCCACGCTTCCGCTTGGTTCTCCGCTTGGAATAGGAGCCAAGAAGTTTTACGACCTGGTCGTTGCTGAGCTTAATGAAGCTGGGGGGCTAGTTGTTAAGGGGCAAAGGTACAAGATAGAAATGATTATCTACGATGACAAGTATACTGCTGAAGGTGGGCGGGCTGCAGTTGAGAGATTGGTTTTTCAGGATAACGTCAAATACATATTCCAACTCGGTTCAGCTCCCACACTTGGCGGGTTGACCGTTACCGAACCAAATAAGGTGCTGGTAATCTCCGCTGCTAGCACGGCTAAACTTCTGGCCCCGGAAGTTCGCTACGCTGTTAGAGGCTCGGCTACTGGGACGGGAATGCCCAGGGGCTGGGCAGGCCCGCTGGAGATATATCCAAACCTAAAGACCGTGGTTACACTGGCTCCGGACGATGAGACTGGTCGCGCTCTGACCAGCCAGGTCAAGTATTGCGTCGAGGCCGCCGGCTTAACGGTGCTGGCTACACTATATTACCCCCGTGACATAGTGGACTGGACTCCGGTGGGTACGAAAATAGCGAGCCTAAACCCAGACTTTTTGGAGGTTACTGTTGGCTCTGTGGGGGGAGCGGATGAGGGACTCATGATGCAGGCAGCATATAACGCCGGCTGGAGGGGGATAACAAAAGGCCACCTGAGCGACATGAAGGCAATTAGAGAAGTGTGCAGTGATGAGGCAATGGAGGGAGCTATAGGAGAGTGGGCTGATACCGAGATTCCTAACCCGCCCCAGATTGCCAAGGAATTCAAAAAGGCATGGATAGACAAGTATGGCACCTGGGAAGGAGGGGTCGAAGGTATTGGGTACGGCTGCCCCTGGAACGTCTTTCTTGCTGCAGTGAAGAAGGCCGATAGCCTGGAGGTGGATGACATCTTAACAGCCATGGAGGGCCTGGAGTTCGACACGCCCCAGGGAAGGGGTGCCATGATTAAACGGCCAGATCTTGGCTGCAATAAATTCGCTGACTGCGTGTATGAGACCGCTCTCAAGGTGGTCAGAAGCGGGGAGTGCATCGTTGTCGGTAGGGTCACCGTAGAGGACTGCATAAAGACCCTCGAGATGTTCTATGGGTACCCGGGAGAATGGAGATAGATAAAAAGCTGATGTCATTGATATAAGGCCAATAGAGGGCCGAAACACCCAGTCAAGGGATTATAGCTAAAGGGGGCGAATAAAGAACAGGCCTGCCTGGGGACATTCTGTCAATAAGCTGAGGGGGCAGGCTTGTTCAAATATAACGTATATGGATCGTGCGAAGTGAATGCACAGTTAGCTCTTCAACTGGTGGTAAATGGTCTATCAGCGGGGATGTTGTATTTGTTAGTGGTCTTCGGCATCGACTTGATTCTGAGGAGCACCAAGATACTCAACTTCGCTCACGGCCAGTTCTATATGATAGGCGCCTACATGTGCTTTCTAACATATGGGGTACTCCATATGAATTATTTCCTATCTCTAGTTATTGCTTGCTTGGCAGTAGCAACACTTGGGGCTTTGTCCTATTTGGGCATTTTCAACTTTGTGCAGAAGAGATTTGCGGGAGTTGGTAGCGTTTCATTCCGACTATTGGTGAGCGCAACATCATCTGTAGGCCTGATGATGATTCTTCAACAGGGAATAATACTACTGTTTGGCACAACTACTCACGGATTGCCATCTGCTTTTCCCCAAACAATCACCTGGGATGGTGTTCAGCTTCGTGCAGAACGGTTGGTAGTAATATTACTTGGTGTGATGTTCTGCTTTGGCCTATATTGGCTTTTGTTCAGAACAAGAATGGGTAAAGCAGCGCGGTCTGTGAGCTTTGATGCAGAGGCAAGCTCTCTACAGGGGATAAACGCCTCCGTAGTATATTTGCTCAGCTTTATAATAGGCTGCGCCCTTGCTGGGTTTGCAGGGGCGGTAATAGCACCTATTTTTGTAGTCACTCCAGTCATGGGCCATAGTATAATTTTTCTGGCCCTGATGGTGTTGGTGGCTGGGGGTATAGGTAGTTATAAGGGCGCAATTTTAGGCGCTGTCTTAGTAGGCTTGTTTACCAGCTTCGGCTATCAGTTCCTCGGCGGCGTCTCGCATATGCTTCTCTTTGTTTCTGTCATGCTTCTCTTGATTTTTAGGCCGGGAGGTATACTCGGTGAAGCTCTTGACTGAAGGAAAGTCTAAGTTAGCCCTCCTGGGCTCGGTTGCGGTGATCTTGATAGTGTTCCCACTACTGGTGGCTGGGAAACCCTTTACTATAAATATTTGCATTCTAGCAGGTATTAGCATTATTCTCGGCATGACCTTCAGCATGCTATTTAGCGCAGGATTGATAAGTCTAGGTTGTGCCGCTTTTTATGCCATCGGAGCTTATGCTTCAGCTCTATTAACAATGAAACTAGGACTAAACTTCTGGCTTGCCTTGCCGCTGGCTATTATAATAACTGGAGCTGTCGCCTTGGCTATCGGTTCCATGCTGGTTAGGAATCCAGGTTTCAGCTTCGTTGTGCTAACTCTGCTTTTTGCTTTAGTGGTGGCTGAAGTAGTAGGTCAACTCGGCTTTTTTGGAGGATGGGGTGGAATTATAGATATCCCTCGCCCAGATCCAATCGGACCCATAGAATTCAGCAGCAATATCTCTTACTACTACCTGTTGTTATTTCTATTAGCGCTGGTTGTAACCGTTTTCTATGCTCTCTATACGTCTCGCGTTGGTAGGGCATGGAGGGCAATCAAGCTTAGCGCTTCTCTAGCCCAAACACTTGGCATAAACGCCTATCGTTATCGATTATTGGCATTTGTGGTCGCCTCTTCCGCTGCCGGACTGGCTGGTAGCTTCTACGCGCACTACTACCAGACGGTTATTCCGAGCACGTTCAGTGGCTGGGTATCAATTTATATTCAGCTTTATGCTGTTTTGGGTGGTCTTGAATTCTACATTCTAGGACCAGCAGTTGGCGCAGTCATTATGACGTTTGCCCCCGAATTTCTGCGTGTCATTAAAGAGTTCGAACCCTTAATTATGGGGGCCTTGTTACTAGCGATAATCCTTTTCTTCCCCGGTGGTATTCTAGGTACTCTGCAGAAACTCCCGCGTTTTAGCTTGGCTAGTATATCTGCCAGAATGAAAAGGATTGCTAAAGGAGTATTCACCAGGGACAACCTGACGAAATAGTTGCCGGAGATTATTTATGGCACTACTGGAAATTAGGAGCTTGGGCAAATACTTCGGTGGTTTGGCTGCGGTTCGTGACCTAGATCTCGATGTGTTCAATTTGGAAATACTTGGACTGATAGGCCCGAATGGTGCTGGCAAGACCACGCTGTTCAATCTGGTTACTGGCTTCCACTCTCCATCAAGTGGTACGGTGATATTCAAAGGAGAGGATATAACTAGTTTGAGACCCGACCAGATAGCACGGAAGGGGATAGGGAGAACCTTTCAGGCGTCAACCTTATTTATGCAGCGTACAGTTTTCGATAATGTATTCTTCGGCTCCCATAAGCATTACAGACAACCAGAGTGGAAGGCACTGTTACATACTCCAGCAGTCAGAAAAGAAGAGTCAGCAATCAAGCAAAGGGTTATGGAAATACTGGAGTTTATGGGATTAGCCTCCCTAAAGGATAAACTGGCGGGTAACCTACCTCATGGGTATCAACGGGCTTTGGGGCTTTGCATAGCATTAGCAACCGAACCTGAACTGCTACTGCTAGATGAACCGGTGACGGGCATGAACCCTACGGAAACCTCAGCACTGCTTGAGCTAATTAGAAAGATACGGGACAGAGGTATTACCATTGTGGTGGTTGAGCATAACATGGGGGTAGTTATGAGCCTCTGTGATAGGCTTGCGGTGTTAAACTATGGGCAGAAGATTGCTGAAGGTGCACCTGAGGAGGTAAAAGAAAACAAACAGGTAATCGAGGCTTATCTAGGGAAGGGGAGTAGCAGATAAATGTTGCTCGAGGTTAGAGACATAAGGGTACACTATGGAAAGGCAGAAGCCTTGAAGGGGGTCTCAATAGGAGTCGGCGAAGGAGAAGTAATCTCTCTCATCGGAGCCAATGGAGCCGGTAAAACAACTACCTTGAGGGCTATCTCTGGTCTAAACGTGCTGACCTTGGGTGAGATATGGTTTCAAGATAGCAAGATAAGCGGGAGACCACCTCATGAGATTGTCAAGTTAGGCATCGCTCATGTCCCTGAGGGGAGGAGAATCTTCGCTCCCCTAACGGTACTGGAGAACCTAGAGATGGGTGCCTATCTACGTAAAGACAAGAGGGAGATAGGTAGAGATCTGGAAAAGATATATGAGTATTTTCCCATTCTAAGAGAAAGGCGAGGGCAAAAGGCTGGTAGTCTGAGCGGCGGCCAGCAGCAGATGTTGGCTATTGGTCGCGCTCTGATGAGTAGTCCCAAGCTGTTACTTATGGATGAACCTAGCTTAGGCTTATCGCCTTTGTTGGTGGAGACGGTTGGCGAAATCATTACCCATATTAATGCGGGCGGTATAAGCATTATCCTAGTTGAGCAGAATGCTCAAATGGCTCTGAGACTAGCCAATCGAGCCTATGTCCTAGAAGTGGGCACTGTAGCTTTACAGGGTGATGCTAAGGAACTAGCTAATGACGAACGTGTGCAGAAGGCATACCTAGGCGGATGAAGAGTATTTATATTAGGAGGCAACTGATGGATGGTTGGGTAGGTAGGGTTTTAAGAGTCAACCTAACTGAAGGTGACTGCTTTGTTGAAGATTTAGACCCAGATACGGCTAAAGCCTTTATTGGAGGGAGAGGTCTGGCTTCAAAGTTTCTCTTCGACGAGGTAGACCCTAAGATTGACCCCCTGAGCCCTGAGAATAAACTTATTTTTGCCACCGGTCCCTTGACCGGAAGCGGAGCTATAACTGGCTGCAGATACATGGTTGTAACTAAGTCACCTCTAACTGGCTGTATTACCTCTTCCAATGCCGGTGGTTATTTTGGTCCCGCGTTGAAATTTGCTGGCTATGACCTGATAATTTTTGAGGGTAGGGCTCCTGAGCCTGCCTATTTATCAATCATGGACGATGATGTAGAGATTAAGCCAGCACAGCATCTATGGGGTAAGAGCACCCCTGAAACTGAGGAAATAATCAGGTTAGAGTTAGATGACCCATGGAAGGCGAGGGAGACTCACATTGCCTCAATCGGTCCTGCCGGCGAAAACCTGGTCAAGATAGCATCTATTATGCATTCGGGTCATGCATCAGGTCGCTCGGGAACAGGAGCAGTGATGGGTTCTAAGAATCTCAAGGCAGTGGCAGTAAGAGGAACCAAAGGTATTACGGTCGCTGGTGGAGAGGGCTTCAAAGAGGCGATATTAGCTTTTTTGGATGAGATTAAAAAATCACCAAGAATAGGCCTAGAGGCTAGGTCTACCTATGGTACATGGCGCATAATAGCAGCTATGAAGAATAGGGGTATGCTGCCTACTAGAAACTTCCAGGCTGGTTTCCTTGAAGGAATACCTGAAATTGTAGACATACGACGGGAGCTACTCGTAAAAGCCACATCCTGCTTTGCCTGCCCCTTCGGGTGCCGTCGGCAAACTAGGATAACCGACCCTGAATTTGAAGGCGAGGGAGAGGGGCCAGAGCATGAAACCTACAGCCAGCTGGGCCCCTGTTGTGGTGTTACTGACCTCGCAGCTGTAACCAAGGCTGGATACCTGTGTAATGAGCTGGGAATAGATACCATATCAGCGGGAGGCATCATTGCCTGTGCCATGGAGCTTTATGAGAAGGGATACATACCACAAAAGGATATCCCCTTCCCGATAAGGTTCGGTGATAAATATGCCGTGGTGAAACTCGTGCAAATGATAGCGAAAAGGGAAGGAATCGGCGACTTACTTGCGGAAGGTTCATATAGGCTTGCTGAACACTATGGTCATCCCGAGATTTCGATGACTGTAAAGAAACAAGAGATGCCGGCACTCCACCCTCAAGGGTATCAAGGACTGGGGCTTGCCTATGCTACTGCCAACTGTGGCGGCTGCCACACCAGAAGCGGGCTACGTTTCGATAAAAGATTTGAAGTAGCCGGTCAGGCGGCTCTTACTAAGGCAGACCAGGAGTACATCGCGGTAGTTGATTCCTCCGGTCTTTGCTGGAATATTTTTGGTGGACTGTTAATGTTGGAAGACGAATTGCTGACCGAGCTAGAATTAGCCACTGGCGTTGGCTACACTAAGGAAAGTATGATGCTAGCTGGCGAGAGGACTTTTAACCTAGAGCGGCTATTCAATCTTAAAGCAGGAGTTACTGCAAACGATGATACACTCCCCAGAAGGATGCTTGAGGAGCCTGTGCTCAAAGGCGAAAATGAAGGGCAGGTAGTCCATCTTGCCCAAATGCTACCTGAATACTATAGACTGCGGGGCTGGGACGAGAATGGTATTCCCACACCTGAGAAGCTAAAGCAGTTGGGGCTGGTAAATGAGGAAGCAAGGGTGGGATGAGGATAAAGATAGATCATACCAAATGCACCGGGTGCAGGCTTTGCGAGCTAGCTTGTTCTCGGCAACACACGGGCTCTGTAAATCCTCAGAAATCAAGGATAGGGGTATTTATTGCCGAGGACTTCTGCCTCCCGATAATAGCTGGGCCCTATACTGAGGCAGCGTGCAATTCAAAAGGCATGATCATAATTGATGGTAGGGAAATTGATGAGTGTGTGGTGTGCCGAGCTTCCTGCCCGGCTAAACCCGTGTTTAAGGAACCTGACACCGGTATCCCCCTGAAATGCGATTTTTGCGGTGAGCCACCAGACCCCCAATGTGTTAAAGTCTGCCTTAGCGGTGCCTTGACTGTCGTGGAGGAGGAGAAAGGGAAGCTCTACCATGGAATTAGTAGCTCCACTTAAAGAAGGGGCTGAAGCGGTAAGGGAAAGGGGAGGGGTGACATCTGACCTATGTTTTCTGTGTGGGCTTTGTACTGCCAGTTGTCCCTGGAACATAGTCAGAACTTTCATTCCCCATAAGATGATCCGTCAAGCGCAATTTGGTTTGTTTGACCTGGAGGATGAAGAGTGGTGGCTATGTACTACTTGCAATACCTGCGTTAGTCGTTGTCCTCGTGGTGTTGGCATAACAGATATTATGCGAGCTGTGCGTACGATCATGATGGAATATCGTATGGCACCGGCAAGCCTTCGTAGCGTGCTGGCTAGCTTGGGCAGTGTTGGTAATCCGCTGAGAGAGGCACGGGAGAAACGCGCAGATTGGGCTAAGGGTCTAGATGTCAAGCCCTTCATGAGGGGTACTGACCTGTTGTATTTCCCGTGCTGCATCCCGGCTTATGACTCTAATGCGAAAGGTATAGCGCAAGCTACCGCCAGAATACTGCAAAAAACGGGGGCGAACTTTGGTATTCTGGGTGCTCAAGAAAACTGCTGTGGCGAGAGCGCGCGCAAGGCAGGCAATGAAAGCCTGTTTGAGCATCTGGCGAAAAGCAATATCAATGCTTTTAATGATAGCGGAGTAAAGGAAATAGTGGTCAGCTCCCCCCACTGCTATACTACCTTCAAGGACGAGTATCCCAAGCTTGGGGGCAATTTCACCGTAACTCATTTTACTCAATATTTGGCCAGGCTTATTGACGAAGGTAAACTCAAGTTTAAGGAACTGAATAAAAAGGTTGTCTATCATGACCCCTGTTACCTTGGGCGTCACAATGGTATATATGATGAGCCACGAAAAGTGTTAAAAAGTATCCCCGGCTTGGAGTTACAGGATGAGGTCGATTCTCGTGAAAACAGTCTTTGTTGTGGTGGTGGAGGAGGGAGAATCTGGATGGAAACCAAAAAAGGTGAGCGGTTCTCTGACGTTTTGGTAGACCAAGCGATTGAGCTGGGAGCAGATATACTAGCAACTGCCTGCCCATATTGTATTCTTAATTTTAAGGACAGCGCACTGACCCTGGGTAAGAGCGATATCATTGAAATTAAGGATGTCTCGGAACTTGTGCAGATGGTAATCTAGGACTCTCAAATCGTGATCGAGTAGCGGAGGTATACTGCTATCAACGCTGATATTAGAAACTTGGTTCCCACTGAAGGCAAGGTAGGCGCTGTCATGGTGATTGGTGCCGGAATTAGCGGAATACAAGCCGCACTAGACCTAGCTAATTCTGGCTTTAAGGTCTATCTGGTAGATAAGGCACCGGCAATCGGGGGCAAGATGGCTCAACTGGATAAAACCTTTCCCACCGGCGATTGTTCTATGTGTATTTTGTCCCCCAAATTCATAGAATGTGCTAGGAATCCGAACATCTCAATTATAAGCTATGCTGAGGTTGATAGCATCAGCGGTGAGGCAGGTAATTTCAAGGTAACTGTGCTGAAGAAGCCTCGATATGTAGATGAGGAAAAATGTACAGGCTGCCCGACTTGTCTTGACTATTGTCCTGTAAAAATCCCCGATGCTTATAATGAGAATTTGGCCATTGTCAGATGCATTTATTTCCCCTTCTCTCAAGCTGTTCCGAATGTCCCAGTAGTAGACCCTGCGACTTGCCTTTTCCTGCTCAGAAGGGAATGCCAGTGCTGCGTGCCAGCCTGTAAGAATAGGGCCATAGACTTTCATCAGAAAGAGGAGAAACTGGCAATCGAGGTTGGTAGTGTAATTTTAGCCCCAGGTTATGAAACGTTTGAGCCCCAGTTACAGAGTGAATATGGCTATCAAAGGTTCAGTAATGTGGTCACCAGCCTTCAATTTGAGCGGATATTGAGCGCTTCTGGACCTTATCATGGAGAATTAAAACGTCCTTCAGACGGAAAGTCGCCCAAGAGATTAGCATGGATCCAGTGCGTTGGTTCTCGGGATATCACCATCGGTAATCCCTACTGCTCAGCGGTATGTTGTATGTACGCTATTAAACAGGTGATTCTCTCTAAGGAACATGACCCTGAGCTCGAGGCCACTATATTCCACAATGATATTCGTGCCTACGGCAAGGGATTTGACCGATATTATGAAAGGGCAAAAAATACCCCAGGGGTTCGGTTTACCTGGAGCAAGGTATCAATACTTAGGGAACTGCCAGAGACGAAAAATGTAGTGCTCAGATACCGTGTCAATGGTGCTGAAGTGAGGGAGGAAGAATTTGATCTTGTTGTCCTATCGGTAGGACTCGTCTCGCCAGCCAGCAACAGGCAGCTGGCAGATAAACTGTCCATCGAACTTAACCCATATGGGTTCTGCACCAACCCTAACTTCTCACCTGTTGAGACCTCTCGGGCGGGGATCTATGCTTGTGGCCTGTTTCACGCCCCTATGGATATTCCTGACTCAGTTACCATGGCCAGTGGTGCCGCATCGCTCTCGTCACAACTTCTTTCCCACCAGCGTGGGACGTTGATCACGGAAAAGGAGTATCCACCGGAGCGAGATGTCAGCGGAGAACCACCAAGGGTGGGTGTCTTTGTCTGTGACTGTGGCACTAATATTGCCAGTGTGGTAGATGTGGCTAGGGTGGTTAAATACGCCGAAACGCTGGACGGTGTTGCCCACGTTGAGGAAAACATGTTTAGTTGTTCTATCGATTCGGTTAATCACATAACCGAAATTATCAAGGAGCAGGGGCTAAACAGAGTAGTGGTTGCTGCTTGTACGCCGAGGACACATGAGCCTGTGTTTCAGGAGGCTCTCAGAGAAGCTGGGATAAATCCTTACTTATTTGAGATGGCCAACATCCGAGAGCATTGCTCTTGGGTGCATATGGCAGACAGAAGGGTAGCCACTGAGAAGGCACAAGACTTGGTTAGAATGGCAGTAGCCAAGGCTAAATTCCTCAGTCCTCTGTACGAATTATCCTATGATATAACCCCGGCTGGCTTGGTTATTGGCGGTGGCATCTCGGGAATGGTAAGCGCCCTAGCCCTGGCTAAGCAGGGATTCGAGGTTCATCTGATTGAAAAGGCTAACGAGCTTGGTGGGATAGGTAAGGGGATTCATTATACTCTGGAGGGGAGAGATGTTCAGGCTTACCTTCAACAACTCATCAAAAGGATTTATGAAAATTCTTTAGTCCAAGTACATACCGAGGCCACAATTACTGGATTTGGCGGTTATGTGGGCAACTTCACTACTAGGATAACAGTGGGACCCGAGAGGGTAGCTAAAGAGATAAACCATGGGGTAACTATTGTTGCCGCTGGGGCTGAGGAATTCAAACCTACCGAGTATCTCTACGGTAAGGATCCCAGAGTATTGACCTTGCTTGAATTGGAGGCAGAAATAGCTGAAAACAACGAAAGGATTACCCAATGCAATAGTCTGGTAATGATTCAATGTGTCGGCTCGAGAGATAGCGAGAGACCTTATTGCAGCAGGGTATGTTGTAGTCAAGCTATCAAGAACGCCTTAAAGCTTAAGGAGATAAACCCTGAGATGGAAATTTATGTCCTTTATCGAGACATGAGGACCTATGGGTTGAGGGAGGATTATTACCGAGCAGCTGCGGAACGGGGAATAAAATTCATTCGCTATGATGTAGATGACAAACCTGAGGTGGAGGTAATCCAACAAGATGAGCAGAAGATTCTGAGGGTTAGTGTAACCGATCCTACCTTGGGGCAACGTCTCATGATAGACACCGAACTACTAGCCTTGGGGGTAGCCGCGGTTCCCCGAGTCGATAATAGGGCACTGTCTCAACTGCTCAAAGTGCCCTTGAATGAGGATGGCTTCTTCATGGAAGCTCATATGAAACTTCGCCCTGTTGATTTTTCCACTGATGGTATCTTCATGTGCGGTCTTGCCCATTACCCCAAGTTCATAGATGAAAGCATCGCTCAAGCCGAGGCGGCGGCTTCCCGAGCTGCTACCATTCTCTCGAGGGATAAGATCATGTCCTCCGCTGCTGTTTCTGATGTAGATGAGAGTGAGTGCCTGGGGTGTGGGGCGTGTCAGTCGGTTTGTCAGTACGGGGCTATAGAGCTTCAAGATACAGCACAAGGCAAAAAAGCTAGCGTCGTTTCCGTCTCCTGTAAGGGGTGCGGAGCCTGTAATTCAAGATGTCCAACAGGGGCTATTTCCCTTAAGCATTTTACCGATGCTGAGATCTTTTCCCAAATTGACGCAGTGGTTCCAGCCTTGGTAGAAGTGTGCTAATGAACAAAGCAGGAATTACCCTTGCTTCGGAGGAAGTTGAAAATGGTTATGAAACATGATATTGAACCGAGGATCTTAGGGTTTTTATGTAATTGGTGTGCCTATGCAGGAGCAGATTTGGCTGGAGTTTCTCGGTTTCAATACCTTCCTAATATAAGAGTGATAAGGGTGATGTGCTCTAGCAGGGTGGATCCGGCATTTATACTCCGAGCTTTCTCTAATGGAGTAGATGGAGTTCTTGTTGGCGGTTGTCATCTTGGTGAATGCCATTATATGCGAGGAAATTACGCAGCATTAAGCATGACATATCTATGTAAAAAATTACTGGAAGAGATAGGGTTGAACCCAGAAAGGTTGCGTATTGAGTGGGTGTCCGCTGCTGAGGGAATTCTCTTTGCCGAAATTGTTTCCAACTTTACCAAGCAGCTAAAGAAATTGGGTCCTCTTGGCATGGGCGAAGGAAAAGATGTAAATAGAGTAAAATTAAAACTTCAAGCAGCTACAAGTTTAGTCCCTTATATTAAGTTGGTGGAAAGGGAGAAGCTGAGATTGCGTTTAGAGAGGGAAACAGAATATAGTGAATTTTTCAGTAGGGATGAGGTAAATAGACTACTTCGCGAATTGATTGGTGGTAAATTGAGGATGAGCGAAATTTTGTTACTCCTGCGGGAAAGATACCTCTCAACTGGAGAAATCTCTGAGATTCTAGGTTTAAGCCCATCTGAACTATCAGGATACCTCGATAGTTTGGCAAGGGGAGGATTGATCAGGTTTGATGAAAGCCAGAGGCGCTTTGCACCTGCCTAAGGTGGAAGGGCAAACGTAGGGTGAGGAAAAAAAATTATGGATAACGATAAAATTGATGAGGTCATTAATAAGTGCCAGGGCGATCAAAGCTTATTGATTCAGGTACTACTAGAGATTCAGCGTGAAAATCATTGGCTTCCTAATGAAATATTAGGGAGAATCAGTAAGAAATTAAATATTCCTCTAAATAGGATATATCACATAGCTACCTTTTACAAAGCCTTCAGTTTGCTCCCTAGAGGACGTCATGAAATCCGCATATGTATGGGCACTGCCTGCCATGTGCGAGGTGGGGTGAGAACTCTTGACAGGGCCGAGCAGGCCCTAGGCATCAAAGCTGGACAGACGACCCCAGATATGAAGTTTACCTTGGAGACCGTTAACTGCCTCGGTTGCTGCGCCTTAGGGCCGGTGATGGTAGTCGATGGGAAGTATTACGGCAAGATAGCACCAAGCAAGGCAGAAGATGTTTTGAGAAACTATGATTAGAGAAAAGTTATGCCAAGAATAAATTCGCATGCTGAATTGGAAGAACTCAGGAAGAGCATTTTATTGAAAAGAGACCTCAATAAGCCTTGCATTGCTGTATGCACTGGAACCGGTTGCCTTGCTCTTGGCGCAGCGGAGGTCGTTGCAGCCATTAGAGAGGAGATTAAAAAACAGGGCCTTGAGGTTAAAGTGGATGTCAGGGAAACAGGCTGTCCCGGCTTTTGTGAGAGAGGCACTGTAGTTGTAATTTATCCTGAGGAGATAGATTATCTTCAGGTGCAACCCGGCGATGCTGGGGAGATCGTTTCTCAAACCATAGTGAATAAGAAGGTCATTGATAGGTTGCTTTATGTCGATCCTACGACAGGCGAGAAGATAGTCCACGAATCTGAGATACCATTTTATAAGAATCAGATGCGGCTCCTCATTGGCAATAATATCAAGATTGATCCTAAAAGCATCGATGACTATCTGGCACTCGGTGGTTACTCTGCTTTGGCTAAAGTCCTTTCCCAGATGACTCCAGAGCAAGTGTTGGAGGAAGTGAAGAAGTCTAACCTGAGAGGGAGGGGAGGTGCCGGGTTTCCTGCAGGGAGAAAGTGGGAATTTACTCGCAATGCTCCGGATGAGATAAAGTATGTGATCGTCAATGCCGATGAGGGAGACCCCGGGGCTTTTATGGATAGGGCTCTTCTGGAGGGGAACCCTCATTCAGTCCTTGAAGGGTTGATTATTGGAGCCTATGCTATTGGATCCCACGAGGGCTATATTTACGTTCGGCAGGAGTATCCTTTAGCGGTAGAGAATGTAGGGATTGCCATCAAGCAAGCTGAGGAACATGGTCTTCTTGGCAGAGATATCCTTGGCTCTGGATTCGATTTCAATATTAAAGTACATCGGGGGGCAGGGGCTTTCGTTTGTGGTGAAGAAACAGGTCTCCTCATGTCCCTCCAAGGCAAAGCAGGCGAGCCAAGGCCGAGGCCACCATATCCAGCTATAAAAGGGCTTTGGGATAAGCCAACAAATATAAATAATGTGGAGACATGGGCTAATGTTCCCTTGATTATTAATAAAGGGGCCAGTTGGTTTACCTCAATCGGCACTGAGGGAAGCAAAGGCACCAAGATATTTTCGTTGGTTGGCAAGGTGAATAACACCGGCCTCGTAGAAGTACCCATGGGCATAACCTTAAGAGATATTATCTATGAAGTAGGCGGTGGAATCCCCGGAGACAAAAGATTCAAAGCGGTGCAGACCGGAGGTCCATCCGGGGGATGTATTCCTGAAGAACAGTTACATATGAAAGTTGATTTTGACGAGCTCACCAAAGCCGGCTCAATAATGGGTTCTGGTGGGATGATCGTAATGGACGAAGATACCTGTATGGTCGATATAGCCAGATACTTCCTCAACTTCCTCGCTGATGAATCGTGTGGCAAATGCACTGCATGCCGAGAGGGGATAAGGCAAATGTTAAAGATCCTCACTCGTATCACTGAAGGAACGGGAAGAGAGGGCGACATCGAGCTTCTAGAAGAGATAGCTGAGGTAACTAGAGATGCTTCACTTTGTGCTTTGGGAAGGACTGCTCCTAACCCGGTCTTGTCCACGATACGCTACTTCAGAGACGAGTATGAGGCACACATCAAGGAGAAGAGGTGCCCAGCCTATGTCTGTAAGGAGCTAATCTCATACTATATTGACCCGAATAAGTGCAAAGCCTGCATGATTTGCCTTAGGAATTGTCCTGTGGGGGCAATCACGGGTGGCAAGAAACAAATCCATGTGATCGACCAAGAGAAATGCACAAAGTGCGGGACTTGCTTTGAACTTTGTCCCCCTCGCTTTGGTGCGGTGAAAAGGATTTCTGGTGAGCCAGTCCCTGCTCCTATCCCTGAGGAGGTAAAAATTATAGCCAAAAAGGGCGAAGAAGGATGAAAGAAATCTATTTAGAGATCGATGGTAAAGTAGTCAAAGCAAGGGAAGGAATGACCATCTTGGAAGCAGCACGAAGTGCGGGAATAAGTATTCCCACGCTTTGTTATCATGAAAAGTTGGAACCTTATGCTGCCTGCCGGATTTGCGCTGTGGAGGTAGAAAGTCAGGGCAGAACAAATGTCGTTGCTGCCTGTGTTCACCCCGTAGAAGAAAAATTGGTGGTAAGAACCAGATCTGAGAAGGTAATTAAAATTCGCAAAATGCTTTTGGAGCTGATGCTAGCTCATGCTCCAGAAGCCAAGGTATTGCAGGATTTGGCTCAAGAATATGGAGTAAATGAAGTTCGTTTTGAAAAAGAGCCTTCATTCTGCGTTCTTTGCGGTCTATGTGTAAGGTACTGTGCTGAGGTCAAAAAGAAAAACGCTATTGGATTTGTTGATAGAGGAACAAGGCGGGAGGTAATTTTCATTCCAGAGGTAGTCTCTAAGGAGTGCCCCAGGTGCAAAGAATGTTTTTCGCTTTGCCCTACAGAGGCGCTACAGGCAAAATTCGTCTTAACTCAAGTGCTAATATTTCCCTCGCCTTCTTCTTCTGGCAAAGAAACTGAGGAGTGAGATATGAAGCCAGTGCGCTACGATCCTAAGGAAATTAAGAGGTATGTGGAAGCAGGATATTGGGATGAAAAACCATCTTGACCGATTATTGGGAGCGAAACGCTGAGAGAAAATAAGAAAGCTGGAACCAAGTCCTAAATCAGGAGGCAAACTATGACAAGGACAATAGATGTGCATAATCATTTATACCCTAGTGAATGGATGGATCTTTTTGAGAAGAGTACCGGGCGAATAACAATGAAACGAACAACTCCCACATCCATGATTTTTTACGCAGAAGGTGTTCCTCTTGCTCATGTCAGTAGGGCAGGTCACTATGACCCCGAGGCTAGGCTAGAGGATATGGATGAGTATGGTATTGATGTCAATATACTCAGTTTAACGACCCCCAGCGTTGAGGTACTACCGGCAAAGGAGGGGGTCTTATGGGCGAAGAAGGTAAATGATTACTACGCAAGGCTCTGCCAGAAATATCCAGAGCGCTTTTATGCTTATGCTACGCTCCCCTATCAAAACATGGACGAGGCTATGAAGGAGCTGGATCGAGCCTATAAAGACCTTGGGGCGAAGGGGATAATCATGTTTTCCAATATTAATGGGAAGCCTATTGCCTCTCCAGAATTCTATCCTATCTATGCAAAGGCAGAAGAATATGAGTTACCTATCTTAATTCACCCCGCTCCCCCACTGACTGCAGATGTAATGAAGAGGCTTAGGCTGCCTTCACCGCTTTTTGGCTTTGTGCTAGATACAACGATGGCCATCATTAGTCTGGTTTTCCAAGGTGTACTGGAAAAGTATCCGAAGTTAACACTTATACATTCCCATTTAGGTGGAGTGGTTCCCTACATGGTCGGGAGAATCGACGATTGTTTCAATAACTATTTCGAGGAATACGGGTTTGAGCTTCCTAAAGCACCATCGGAGTACTATAAGAGGCAGGTCTATGTGGATTCAATTTCGTACCACTTGCCGGCGATGAGGTGTTGCCTTGATTGGTTAGGCCCCGACCATATCATGTTAGGGACTGATTACGCCCACCCGATAGGACATATAGAGGAAGCTATACGCTATGTCAGGGATATGGGCTTATGTGAAGAAGACACCGACAAGATTCTTGGCAGAAATGCCGCCACAATCTTTAGGTTAGAATAACTCGCTGTTCACCGGCGGGCTCTGCCAGGGGAAACTGAGGTAGGAGGAGCCAGGGAAAAAATGTGATAGCTTTCTGCTATCTTTGATTTTCACGGTTATTTATCGGAATTTCCAGCTAGAGGAGGTAAGTTAATAACATGGCGATGTCAGTAAAGGGTAAGCCGGAAATCTGGGACGATACCTGGGTTCGGACAACGTGCGGGGGGTGTTATGCTACCTGCACGATGCGTGCCCACCGGGTCAACGGGGTCATAGTAAAGATAGAGGGTGAGCCGGATAATGACTTTGGTCCCCGTGGAGGGGTATGTGGCAAAGCCCAAGCTACGATTCAGGCATTCTATGACCCTAATCGGGTAAACTACCCGGTGAGGCGGACTAACCCGGAGAAGGGTATTTTCACCGACCCCAAATGGAAGCGAATTTCCTGGGACGAAGCCCTCGATGAGATAGCCAAGAGGCTTAAGGAAATCCGGGCTGAGAACCCCAAGGAGCTGATGCATGGTGGAACCCCAGGTCCGGGCACCGCCTCAAATCTGGCTCTGGGTTTCGCTGTCTTTGGCGCCATTTTTGGCACCATGAACTGGTACATTGGTGGCGCCGGGCTCCATTGCGGAAATGGCTCCCATATGGGAGCTGGACTGTTCCATGCCTCTTGGTCTATCGTGCCGGACTGGAAATATACCAACTATGTTATTCAATTCGGCTCAAACAAGGGCACCGGTTCAGGGCACTCATTCGGGTTCAACGCCAGATTAGCCGCCGAGGCCAGAGCCAAGGGGATGAAGAATGTGGTTTTTGACCCAGTATGTAACTTTGGGGGCGGAAAGGCAACCGAATGGATACCACTCCGCCCCGGTACTGACAGCATTATAGCCCTGGCAATGGTAAACCTTATTCTGAATGAGCTGGGGATATATGATGCCGACTTTATCAAGACCAGAACCAACGGCTCCTACCTTATCGGTCCGGATATGCGCTACGTCAGAGAGAAGAAAACCGGTAAGCCGATGCTCTGGGATGAAAAGGAAGGAAAAGCTAAGGTCTGGGATGACCCCAGTGTTATTGACTCCACCGATGTCGCCCTGTTCGGGAACTACGACGTTAACGGGGTTAAGTGCCAGCCAGCCTTCCAGTTAATTAAGGAGCATGTGAAGCAATATACCCCGGAGATGACTTCCGAAGTAAGTACTGTGCCAGCAGCCACCATCCGGCGGCTGGCCAATGAATTTGCCGAGGCAGCTAGGGTCGGCAGCACCATTGAGATTAGAGGGGAGAAGCTCCCCTACCGACCGGTGTCAGCCATCATGTTCCGCGGCGGGCAGGGGCACACTAACTCAGCGCATACTTACATGGCTGTTTGTCTGCTGAATGCCATTGTGGGGGCAATGGATGTCCCCGGTGGAACCATAGGCTGGCCTCCGGTCAGCCTGGGCTACCCCGCTACCGGGAGATTCGTGATTATGCCCTATCCTGACCCCAAGGAGGGTATGCTGACCACCGGGACCTGGATGGAACACAAGGGGTGGCCATTGGAAGAATCCAGGGTGCCTACCGATATAACGTTAAAGGAGCTGGTGCCAACCGCCTCATTCTCCCCTCACCCAGCAACTTCGGATTTTCAGCAATACTGGGACAATTTGGGACGACCTTACGAGATAAAAATGGCTCTGGTATACGGGGCTAACTTCGCCCGGACTGTGCAGAGTCGGGAGATAATGACTGAGCTGTTCAAGAAAATACCGTTCATCGTCTCCATTAATACCATTCACAACGAGTTCACCGAGGGCTTTGCTGACATAGTCCTTCCCGATACCCATGCTTTGGAGAGCTGGGGGCTTTTTGAACACCATGCCCCCTTCTTCACCTGGCCAATCGGGCTTGAGGGCTGGTACTTCCCCATCCGCCAGCCGGTGGTTGAGCCCCAGTATGAACGGAGACAGGTAATAGAGATTCTATGGGACCTCGCTGATCGGATAGGCATGAGGGAGGAAATTAACCACTACTATAATGTCTATTTCTCCAGCTTTGGTGGGGAAGCCCTTATCGGGGGCGACATCGCCGCCATGAAGGGCGCCCTAGGCATAGATAAGAGTAAGATCGTAGAGCTAATAAAGCCAAAGGAGAGAATCACCTACAAAGAACTGATTGATCGTGTGCTCAAGTACTACTTTGGACCGGAGCATGGTCTGGAGTATATAAAGGAACACGGTCACGTTCACTGGCCGAAGCAGGTTAAAGAAGCTTACTGGAGACCATTCATTAAGGCAAGGGTTCCCATCTATGCCGAGCATCTGGCTGAACTCAAGCCCCATGTAATAGAGAACGCTAAGCCAGCGGGGATTGAGCTTGATTGGGAACAATTCACACCGCTGATAAGCTACTTTGAGCCCCAAGTAGCCAAAGAGATAACTCCTGAGTATGACCTTTATTGCTTCTCCTACCGAGATGTACTTCACTCCGGCTCGGGAACTATGGAAGTCCCCTGGCTGGACGAAGTCAGCAGACTGAATCCATACACCTATAGCGTTACCATAAATGTGGAGACAGCAGCCAAGAAGGGGCTAAAAGATGGGGATCTCGTCTGTATTGAGTCCTGCTACGGTCGGAAGGTGACCGGATTTCTAAAGACGATGCAAGGGCAACACCCTCAGACAGTAGCCATTGCTGCTTGCTCCGGCGGTTGGGCTCTAGGACAACCTATTGCCTATGGGAAGGGGACTAACTTCAATATACTACTGGAATCTGATTCTAAGCACGCTTGCCCCGTGTGCTTTAATCAGGAGACAGCCGCCGCAGTCAAGGTCTATAAGATTGACCGGCGGATAGAATACGAAGGGGCAGAAAAACCACCAGCATGGAGGCCAGCATGAGATTCGGAATGGCTATAGAGATGAAAAGGTGCATAGGCTGTAATGCCTGCGT
>Ga0315279_10001946_pt1 | contig 32600 bp, 32 predicted proteins | sample YL17G06_20_MG_FD_203694 | JGI IMG/M metagenome (GOLD analysis project Ga0315279, IMG submission 203694) | Sediment microbial communities from Yellowstone Lake, YNP, Wyoming, USA - YL17G06_20 | ecosystem: Environmental > Aquatic > Freshwater > Lake > Sediment | place: USA: Wyoming | collected...
CGGCGGCTCGTAGGGATCGTCCACGCCGGTGAAGCCTTTGATCTCGCCTCGGCGCGCGCGTGCGTACATGCCTTTGGTGTCGCGCTGTTCGCACACCTCGATGGGGGTATCCACAAAAATTTCGATAAAGCGACCATCACCTACCATTTTCCGGTTCTCGTTGCGGGCAGCGCGGTAGGGGCTGACGGCCGCACAAATGGCGATACCATTGTGGCGTACGATCTCGCTGGCGACAAAGCCGATGCGCAGGATGTTGGTGTCGCGATCCTCTTTGCTGAAACCCAGACCTTTGGACAGGTGGGTGCGCACGACATCGCCGTCCAGTACAGTCACCTGGCGGCCACGCTCCATCAGTAAGGAGGTCAGGATCTCGGCGGTGGTCGTCTTGCCTGATCCGCTCAGGCCGGTGAACCAGATGCAGAAGCCCTGCTTTTGGCGGGCCGGATACACCTCTGCCAAGATTTCGCTGGTCTCCTTGCGCGTGAACCATTCCGGCAGCGGCTTGCCTTTGGCCAGGTAGTCCTCGCGCACCTGCGTGCCAGAGATGTTCGCCACGCGCGCGCCCGCCGGCACCTTCTCGGCTTCCACATAGATGCCCTTGTCTGGCAGGTAAACCAGCTCCTGGAAGGGAACAGGCGTGACGCCGATCTCTTCGGCGTATTGTTCGAGCAATTCCTGGGCTTCGTAGGGGCCATAGAAGGGCTTGCCGGTGCTGTCTTTGCCCGGCCCGGCGTGGTCTCTGCCGATGATGAAGTGGGTCGCGCCGTGGTTGCGGCGGATGATGGCGTGCCACAAGGCCTCGCGCGGCCCGGCCAGTCGCATGGCCAGGGGCAACAGGCTGAGCAGCGTCCGGTCTGGATCGTAGTACACCTCGGCCAGAGTTTTGTAGATGCGCACGCGGGTGTAATGGTCAACGTCGCCGGGCTTGGTCAGCCCGACCACCGGGTGGATCAGCAAGCTGCCGCCAATCGCCTCGGCGGCGCGCTTGGTCAATTCCTCGTGGATGCGGTGCATCGGGTTGCGCGTCTGGAAAGCGACGACTTTCTCGTATCCCATCCGCGATAGCAGGGCGCGCACTTCGGCCGGCGTGCGGCGCAGCTCGACGAAGTCGAAATAGCGCGGCAGGTTGATCACTTGGAGCTTGCCGGAGATGCATATCTTACCCCAGGTGCTCATTTCGGAAACGAGGGGATGACGGTTGTCAGTCGTGCTCAAGACCAGGGTAGCCTCAGTGGTTGCGTCCCATAGGTAAGTCTCCTCCAGATCCATTACCGCAATCAGGTTATTGTGAGCGTCTTTAAGCACGATCCGGTTCCCCATTGATTTAAGAGACTGCTCATCGGCGGTCAGCGTAATGGGAAGGGGGAAAAGGACAAAGTTGCTCAAGCGCATCTCGTTCACCACACGCTCGTAGTCTGATTTTCCCATGAAGCGATCCAGGGGGGAAAAACCGCCGGTCGCCAACAACTCGAGATCGCAAAGGGCGCGGGCGGAAATCTGAATAGAGGGCAATTGGCTGGCCTGAGCGATCAATTCCTGGCGCGCCTCGCCGGTGGTGAGCAAATCAACTAATGCCCCACCACCATAGGGGGGGATCAATTCGGCGCTACTGGTGCTATTATCGTTAACAGGTTCCAATATGATTTTCTCTAAAAATTAGAATTGCCCTTCCAGGTAGGCACGCGTGCGTTCCTGGCGGGGGTGTTCAAAGACTTCATGGGCAAGCCCACATTCTACCACTTCTCCCAGGTACATGAACACTACATAATCTGCCAGTCGTTTGGCCTGGCGCAGGATGTGGGTCACCAGCACGATGGTATATTCCTTTTTCAGGTCGAGCAGGCGCTTTTCGATGTGTTGGGCGGATATCGGGTCCAGGGCTGAGGTCGGTTCGTCTCCCAGGATGATCTCAGGACGAACGGCCAGGCCGCGTGCCAGGCACAGGCGTTGCTGCTGGCCGATGGAAAGCCCTACCGCTGGTTTGTGCAGGCGGTCTTTGACCTCATTCCAAAGCCCTGCCTCCTCAAGGAAGTGTTTAACCTTGGCATCCATTTCATGCCCCTTTTTGCACAGATCGTGGATGCGTAAACCATAGGCGACATTATCGTAGATGGACATCGGCAGCGGGTAGGGGCGCTGCGCCAGAAGGCCGGTCTTCTTGCGCATCTCGGTGACATCTACGTCCAGGGCATAGATATCTTCCCCATCAATCAGGACTTGCCCTGAAAGCCGGGTGCTATCGCCCAGTTCCAGGAACCGGTTCAGGCTCATGAGCAGCGTGGTCTTGCCGCAGCCGGAGGGGCCCATGATAACCGTGACCTGCTGCCGGGGGATTTCGAGATTGATTTCCTTCAGGGCCTGGTTATCGCCATAGTATGCATTCAGATTCCGGATTTCGATATGCGTTTCCATTCGAAAAGTCAACTCCTGTGGAACAAACACCTGTTATTTGACCACATACTTGCTCAAACGGCCCGAAATCCAACGTGAGCCAAGGCTGATGGTCAGGACGATCAAGGTCAACACCAGCGCAGCGGCATAGGCGCGGCGTTGGACTTCCGGGAAGGGCGTGCTTAGTTGAAAAAAGATGGCCAGCGGCAGCGATGCGGCGGGTCGCATTAGTGAAGTCGGAATACGGTCGGTGTAACCGGCGGTGAACAGCACCGAAGCCGCGTCGCCGATGCCACGTCCAAAAGCGAGCAGGATGGCAGTCACGATGCCGGGCAGCATCTGGCGCAGCACCACGTGGATGGCGGTCTCCAGGCGGGTAGCGCCCAGGGCTAGCGAAGCTTGCTCCAGGTCGAAGGGAGTCATGCGGATGACCTCATCCATCGCCCTGGTCATGATGGGAAGTTCCAATAAGGCCAGGACGATAATACCTGCCAGAAGAGAAGCACGCATGTTCAATGCCAGCATGATCGTAAAGCCGAATGCGCCGAACACAATGGATGGAATGCCCCACAGCACATCCAGCGCCAGGCGAACAGTATCGCTCCAGAGTGAGTGAGTGGTGTAGACTTTCAAGAAGAGCGCCAGGGGCAGGCTGAATAACAAGGCTAGCAGGGTGCCCCCTCCAGCCAGATACAGGGAGCCAATAATCGCATTCAGGATGCCACCCTCTTTGCCGAGGTAGTACCCGCCTTTGGGAGTTTGGGTCAGCATGGCAAGGTTCAACGCCGGCAGCCCTCTGACGATCACGGTCAGCAGGATGAATCCCAGGCTGGCGGAGATTAGCGCAAAGGAGCCAATCATTAGTACTTTGAAAATTCCCTCTTCCACGTGGCGTTTGGCGATGCGGCGTGTTTTCATGCCCTGGCCCTCTGGATAATCCGGCGCAACAACAGGGTCGAAAGAACGTTGAAAACCAACACGATGAGCAGCAGGATCAACGCGGCAGTCATCAACGCCGCGTCGTAAAGTGGAATGGAAAGCATCTCGCCATAATTATTGGCGATCAACGCTGGAAGGGGATAGGCCGGGTCGAAGATGGAAGAGGGGACCTTGGGCACGTTTCCGACCACCATCAGAACAGCCATTGTCTCACCCAGGGCGCGCGAGGCGCCCAACACGACCCCGGCGATGATGCCTGGCAGTGTTTTCGGCAGAACGGCATATTTGATGGTCTGCCATTTCGTCGCCCCTACGGCCAGGGAGGCCTCACGATAGCCATCTGGCACCGTGTGCAGCACCTCGTAAGTGACGGAAATGATGAAGGGCGCCACCATCACGGCCAGCACGATACTGCCAGCCAGGATGCTGAAGCCGGTGGGATTTTTGGAAGAAAAGAGCGGGATGAAGCCCAATAGTTTCCCCACCCTCGGCCCAATGGCTTGCACCACTGGCACGATGGTAAGCATCCCCCACACACCGTAGACCACCGATGGTATTGCCGCCAACAGATCGAGCAAGGGCTTCATGATGGCCCGCAGTCTGGGACGGGCATATTCGACCAGGTAAATGGCGGTGAGCAGGCAGGGCGGCACGGCCAGGATCATCGCAACCACGGTGACCCACAACGTGCCGGCAATGAAAGGGTACAAGCCAAACTGATCCTGGCTGGGAAGCCAGATCCTGTCCGTAAGCAGATTCCAAAGCGGCCTGGTTTTCAGGATGGGCCAGGATCGGAACAGGAGTGCAATGAGTATGGCTGTCGCCAGGAAAGGCGGCAGAACTGCTAACAGGAAGAAAGAACCGCGTGCCAGGCGATCTTTCCTGCGCCGGATTCCGAGCGAGGATGTTGAGTGCCGTACTTGCATGGAAGTTGTCACAATAAGGTCGCTAGGAACCCGTTTTCTCCGAGAAAACGGGTTCCTTTCCCATTCTAAAAACTCTTGGGGCTAACGTACTTTTTGCAGCGAGGCCTCTTGCTGCTCTGGTGTCAATGGGACGTAACCGGCCTCCGTGCAATACTGCTGTCCATCGGTCAAGATCCACTGGATAAAGGCCTGCGTCAGGCCTGATGGTTTGCTGTTGGTAACCAGGTTCAGGAGGCGCGCGGGAGGCGAAGGGTATCTGCCGGCAGCGACTGCCTCAACGGCTCCGGTTTTGTTGTCAATCACTTCGTCAGGATCAGCCTGCCCATTTTCGTTTTTGTCAATCGGAATCACGGCGGTCCCGGCCACGGCTGTTCCCGTGGTGGTATCGAAGGCATAGTTCAAATTGTTGTAGCCGATCCCAAGCGGATCCTTGACGACGGCGTCCAGTAGTCCTGGATCACCGGATACGCCAATGCCGAGCAGGTTTTCCTGCTTCTTGTTGCCCAGGTACTTAGCCCAGGTGTCTGCCGCGCCGCAGGCGTCGGAGCGCGTGTATACGTGGATTTCATCGGTGATTTCTGGCCTGCCGACTACCTGCCCCCAGGTTGTGATCTCACCGGTGATATAAATGCCGATGAATATATCTTTCTTGATCCCGTTAGCCAGCAGATCCTGTAGTACCGGGTTCTTAGCGTTCACGGTGGGGAAGACCGCATCTTTCGTGACGGCAACCCAATAGGCGCCCTGAGCCTCTTCTTCTGCCGAAACATCCCGTGAAACCATGCCGATATCCACCGCGCCGGCAATGGCGTCGGCCATGCCTTTGCCTGCGCCACCGGCCGAAATGTCGAATTCGACACCAGGGTTGATTTTCTGGAATTCTTCGGCCCAGCGCTGCATCATCGGATAAAGCGCAAACGCGCCGGATATGGTGATCGTCCCCTCGAGCTGGCCGGTTTGCTGGGTATTGGCCTTTTGCGTACAGGCGCTGAAAGGTAAGATCAACATGAAAACGACGAGTAGAACCAACCCGAAGCGATAGATTTTATTCATGGCCTGTTTCTCCCTTTTGGCTGTAGTTCCGCGCCGCATCAACACGCTCGACCACACTTGCCAATGTCGTGTGATCGAGGATGTCCGCGATCGCGTTACGCACATCCAGCATGACCATTCGCAGGCCGCAGGTCTGGATATCCGGGCAGTCGCATGGCTCGTAAGCCGTCTGGCTAACGCAGCGAATCGGCGCGAGGGGGCCATCCAATGTGCGAACGATCTGGCCTATGAGAATTTCGTCAGCGGGCTTTGCAAGGTAATAACCTCCACCGGTGCCTTGCTTGCTGCGTACGATGCCAGCGTTTTTCAAGGTGAGCAGGATTTGTTCCAGGAATTTGAGCGGGATCTGCTGGCGCTCGGCGATATCCTTGATCTGGACGACGGTATGGCCGTTATCCTGTGTGCGTAGCTCACCAGCAAGATCTATCAGGGCGCGCAGCCCGTATTCACCTCGTTTTGAGAGTCTCATCGTTTGCTCGAAAGTCTACTAATTCTATATAGTCTATGGACGAATAATAGTACAAAGGGGGTGTATTGTCAAGTATTCGACCAGCCTGCTACTTGCACCTCCGAGTGCTGGCGTTGTGGCGTGCAGTGCCTGGATAGTGTTTGAGGTTCCTTCTATGTCTTCTGGTTTTGTTCCACATCCAAGATAGCAGACGGCTGAGGCGTGACGTTGACTTGGGATAACTGCCATGATAGAATGCGCTTCGTTACGGGCGTGTAGCTCAACGGTAGAGCAGTGGCCTTTTAAGCCATTGGTTGAGAGTTCGAGCCTCTCCACGCTCACACCGTATATATAGGGGTCTTCCCCGCTCTTCACCCCAAAATGTGGTGGTGATTTTTGGGACTATACAATCATATTTGTATAATCCGTTGGTTTATATTCTATCATAATTGCTTTCAGATAATTTTTGCTGTATAATTATTCAGGGAGGCTGATAATATTATGGGCAAAACAGGCACTCTCGAAGTTATTTGTGGTTGTATGTATAGTGGAAAAACAGAAGAATTAATCAGACGAATAAGAAGAGAATTAATTGCAAAAAGGCGCATCCAAGTATTTAAATCATACAGAGATATTAGGTATTCAATTAATGAGATAGCGAGCCACGACGGACAAAAAGTAAAAGCTTTATTGGTACCTAAATCAGAAGGAAAGGAGACAACTTCTTCCGAAGAATTGTTTAAAATAATGGATTTATCTAATGATGTGTTTGCCATAGATGAAGTTCAATTCTTTGATGTAGAGATGGCTCACCTTTGTAATAAACTAGCAAACTCAGGTAAAAGAATTATCGTTGCAGGTTTGGATTTAGACTTTAGGGGAATGCCTTTCAGAGGTCCGATGCCTTTACTCATGAGTTATGCTGATAAAATAGACAAGCTACAAGCGGTATGCAGCATTTGTGGCTCACCTGCCTCACACACGCAGCGATTAATCAATGGTCGCCCGGCAAAATGGGATGAAACAATTTATTTAATTGGAGGGGAAGATACTTACAAAGCCGTTTGTAGAAAACATCATATAATAAAAAGACCAAATTCTGGTAAGTTAATCAAAGACTATAAAGTTGAAATGAAAAAACAGGAATTATAGATATACTGTTAAACTGCTTTTTGTTGAATAATTATTATGGAACCAAGAAAAGCATTGTTTACCGACCTTGATGATACCATGTATAGCTGGGTAGGTTTTTTTGCTCCTAGTTTTCGGGCAATGATTCACGTTACACAAAAGGTTACTAAAATAGATGAAGAGACTCTTTATGATTCCTTCAAGAAAGTTTATAAACGACATAATTCACTAGAATATTCATTTGTTATACAAGAATTAGACATTTGGGAAAAGTTAGGTTGGAACACTCAAAGGGTATTAGAAGAGGTTGTAAAACCCGCTAGGGGGGCTGTTCGAAGAGTTCGAAAAAAACATTATGCATTATTTTCTGGAGTAAGAGATACGCTTAAATGGTTAAGAAACCAAAATATCCAAGTATTCGCCATAACAAATGCTCCGGGTTATATTGCACATAAGCGATTAAGGGTTCTGCAAGTTGATACTTATATAGATTGTTTGGTCTTTTTTAAGGATTATTATGTCCCTCAAGATGTTCCAGATGATGTGAGGAAAAAGGTAGACAAAGAAAAATCATCGGTCAAGCTTGTGAGAGAGTTTGATATATCAGAAGCAAAACCTGACCCAAAGGCATTACGAAAATTAATCGCTGAATTTAACCTAGATATAAAGAAAACATATCTAATTGGTGATAGTTTAGAAAATGACATATATTTAGCCCAAAAAGCAGGAATTATTGATATATGGGCAAAATACGGTAAGGAAAATCTTCTTCAAAAAGATTTAGAAACCATTGGGAAAATTTCAACATTCTCTGAGGAGGAGAAAAATGAAAATATAATTCTTCGTCAATCGATAAAACCAACATTTACTGTTAACAGTTTTGATGAAATAAGGTCAATTATTGGCGACCAATTAGCATTTAACTTTTATGATGATTCCCTACAAAAAAAATAGAAATCACTTATTTTTCTAGTGGTACGGAGTTATCAAATGGACATAAAAAAAATCAAAACTATTTTTGACCCATCAATAAAAATCTCCAAAAAAAGTGCCCTAATATTTGCTTTTATTTCAACCGTTTTCTTTAATATACTATTAAATTTCTTTGGTGATGCTTGGTATGCTTACTATATCGATAATATTCATCCTATATTGCTTATGAAGTATTCAATAAGCCTTTATTATCTTACCTTAGCAGTATTAATAATTGTCATCCTAATAACCATAAATATTATTGTTGTGAGAAGTAGAAGCAAATTTATCCTTAAAATTCATGATTTGAACAAATTTTCTGACCTGCTTACAGATTCTCGAAGCCAAGTTCATTGGGAATTACGCAGAAGAATTGAACAAATCTATCAGAAAGGCAGGGATGATAAAAGTAATGTAAAAATTGTTATGGATAGAATATTCAAAACAATATTGACCATGTTCAGTGTTGAAGATTACACTGGAGGGGCTATTATTCTTCCAGAAAAAACCGACCCAACAACTTTAAAATTTTGGTATTCAAGCCCGGACCAACAACTTAGTCCTAAGTGTTTCTCAGTTGCAAAGTCAGGAAAAAAAAGATATCCTAGGGGTACTGCTGGAACAGTTTTCTTAGATCAAAAACCAAGAGTTGTTAATATAATAAACCGCGAGACCGGGGAAGCAGATGATAAATCATTTCATAACTTTGGTATTGACAGACCGATAACTCCATATGTGAGTTTTATTAATTTACCATTATTATGGAATAGAAAATCTTATGGTGTTTTAAGTCTCGAGTGTCAAAAAAAGGACGGTTTCTCTTTTAATGATTTTGAGTTTTTACAAGAAATATCGAATCGTATTGGCGAAATATTAGATTATTATCAAATAATTTCGATTGGGTAGTAATAATAACAAATTGATTCAGATGGGTGTAAAGTCAGGTTGTGAAAAAAAATAATAGAGACTTAACTTTGTAATTGATGCGTGTAACCCAAAGGAGAATCCGCCTTTTAAGCCGTTGGTTGAGAGTTCGAGCATCTCCACGCTCATAAATTCTCCCACTTTGAACCTTAATAAGGTATTCAATATCATCCTGGCGGATGTCCCTGAGAAGAAGACCGACCTTGTGGAAGGTAAGTATCTGGTCGAAGCCAAAAAGGGCGCGACGGTCGCGGTCAAGGTGACGGATATGCTGGGCGAGGAAGTGTTGGTGGTGATAGTGGCGTAGGAGGGAAGATTTGTGGCAAATCAAGAACAATTAGAAATTTTGAAACAAGGTGTCGATGTTTGGAATAAGTGGCTGTCAAAACATAATAGAAATAAAATCAATCTATCTGAAGCTGATCTTAGTGGGGCCGATCTTAATAGAGCCGATTTAAGAAAAGCAAATCTCAGTTTGGCCCGTTTGAGGGATACCGATCTTAGGAGAGCTAATCTCCTAGGAGCTGATCTGAGGGAAGCTGATCTCAGGAAAGCCAACCTCAGGGAAGCCCACTTATACAATGCCGATCTTAATAAAGCCAATCTCAGTGAAGCGAACCTCACTAAAGCCAATCTTTATTGGGCTGACCTCGGCGATGCTAATCTTAGTGGAGCCAATTTCAATGCAGCCATTCTAAGGCGCTCTAATCTCAGTGGAGCTAATCTAAACTTGGCCGATCTCTTTGGAGCCGATCTTGTGGAAGCAGATCTCAGTCATGCAAATCTCGTTGAAACCGATCTCAGCAATGCCGATCTCAAGAAAGCCATGTTTAGTTTTACCAATCTTGTACGAGCAGACCTCAGGGGCGCTGGGTTAGGAGGGACTATTTTTTGCAATATAGACCTTAGTGAAACTGTAGGGCTTGAAAAAATATTACATGATTTCCCTTCAATCATAGGCATGGATACAATTCAACTTTCCAAGGGAAAATTACCCGTAGCGTTTTTACGTGGTTGCGGCCTCACCGACTTACAAATTGAAATGGCTAAACTTGCTGCTCCAGGTCTTGACCCAGAGCAGGTAACCTATATTACGAACAAAATATACCAGTTGTATCTTGGTGATGGCATTCAATATTACTCATGCTTCATCAGTTACAACAGCAAGGATGAAGAGTTTGCCAAACACTTGCATGATGACTTACAAGATAACGGCGTGCGTTGCTGGTTTGCGCCCGAAGATATGAAAATTGGCGACCCAATCCGTCCGACTATTGACCGCCAGATACGAGTGCGGGATAAACTGTTGGTTATTCTGTCGGAGAATTCAGTCAAAAGTGAGTGGGTCGGCGATGAAGTAGAAGAGGCGCTTGAAGAAGAGCAAAAAGGAAACCGATTGGTTTTGTTTCCCATTCGATTGGATTATACTGTCTTAAATACGCGCGACGATTGGGCGGCAAAGATCAAACGCCGAAGGCATATCGGTGATTTTTCGAATTGGAAGGATAAGAGTAGTTATCAAAAAGCGATTGAACGGTTGCTGAGAGATTTGAAGGCGACGGGTAGTGAGTCCACGGCGGAGGGAGGGTAGGCCAATAGCGAATCAGGAACATTTCACGATTTTGAAGCTCGGGGTTCGATCTTGGAATCAATGGCGTTCTGATAACCCATACATTCTGCCTGATCTCAATCACGCTTATCTCATTGGAACTAATCTTCAGGAAGCTATACTCACAAAAACCGATTTGGGCGGCGCCCATCTTGATAGGGCAGATCTTAGAAAAGCCAACTTTAGTAGTGCCAATCTCAGTGGAGCATATCTCAATTCGGCTGATCTACGGGGTGCTAATCTCAGTGGCGCGAGTCTAAGTGGGGCGTATCTTCTTCATACTGATCTCAGCGACGCCAATTTGAGTAGTACTGATCTTAGAAAGTCTGTCATCAAGAGAGCTAATCTTCGGGGATCACGGCTGAATCTATCCGATTTGCGAAGAGCCGAACTTGAGATGGTCAACTTAACCAGTGCCAATTTGGAGAGAGCGAAATTGGACGGAACTTTGCTCTTTGATGTTGACTTCAATAGGGTGAATCTATTCGAAACGCAATTCATGGAAGCAAGAATCGGATTGATAGCCTTAGGGAGTGTTGATCTTAGTACGGTCGTTGGCATAGAAAGAATTAGACACTATTACCCTTCAAGCCTGGGCATTGATACAATAAAAAAGTCCAGAGGCAATATCCCAGAGGTATTTCTGCGCGGTTGTGGCCTCAGCGATTTAGAAATCGAATTTACAAAACTTGCCGCGCCAGGTCTCGACCCAGAGCAGGTAACCGACATCACTTACAAAATCCATCAGTTGTATCTCGGTGGAGGTATTCAATATTACTCATGCTTTATCAGCTATAACAGCAAAGATGAGGAGTTTGCCAAACGCCTGCACGATGATTTACAGAACAATGGAGTGCGTTGCTGGTTCGCGCCCGAGGATATGAAAATCGGCGATCAAATCAGGCCAACGATTGACCGCCAGATACGCTTGCGCGATAAATTGCTGGTTATCTTGTCAGATAATTCGGTCAAGAGCGAGTGGGTCGGCGATGAAGTGGAAGGAGCCATTGAAGAAGAGCAAAAAGGTAATCGTTTGGTCTTGTTTCCAATTCGACTGGATGATGCAGTTATGAATACACGCGAAGATTGGGCAGCGAAGATCAAGCGAAGAAGGCATATCGGCGATTTTTCAAATTGGCAGGATAAGAGTAGTTATCAAAAAGCGTTTGAGAGGCTGCTGAGAGATTTGAAGGCGACGGGTGACGAGTCCGCGGCGGAGGAAGGGTAGGTCAATGGTAATTGAAGCGAAAAAGGGTGCGACCATGGCGGTCAAGGTGACGGATATGTTGGGCGAGGAAGTGCTGGTGGTAGGAGAAGAATAAGACGCGCCGCGAATTTGTCGCCGATCAATCACAAGTTCACGCCACAATCAGGTGACGGGGACTTTTTCATTGAAAAAAACGGCTAATCTCAGGCATAGGCAAGGTCTTCCTTGAGGATAGGAAAAATCTCATCAGGAGTTTTTCCGGTCAGCTTCATGTAGAGGGTGTCAGCGTCAATATCAATGTCATCTGACCACGCAAGCCACCTGCCCCCTTCGACAGAAATCTTCTTGAAATTCTCGTAATTGTTCCAGAGCGCGAATACGCCTCTTCCAGCCAAATGGGAAAGGTCAACTTCACCAGTAACGCCATCGGCAAATTCCAGGCGGATTTTATAATCATCCAGCGGTTGCGCCTTTACAATCTTGGGTATGAACATGGGATTTTCCTCGCGCTGAATAGCGATTTTTTACTTCGATTTTATTATTATACAACCAACTTTCAACTTTCCAACCTCTCCACCAACTCCCTTGCCTGCTCCACGTACGCCAGGGACTGGTGACGGAAGTAGGTGTTGTACAGCATGGCGTAGTGACCGCCCTTCAAGAGCAGCCCTTCGTGGTCCCCCTCCTCGATGATCTTCCCCTTCTCGATAACGATGATCCGATCTGCCGCTTTCACAGTGGATAGGCGGTGGGCGATCAGGATGCTGGTCGCTTCGGCCAGGATCAGATTCAGCGCCTGCTGGATCTGCCATTCGGTAAACGGGTCAATGCTGGCGGTGGCCTCGTCCAGGATGAAGATGGCAGGCTTCTGCACCAGCACGCGCAGCAGCGCCACCAGTTGGCGCTGTCCCATCGAGAGCATCGCGCCGCGTTCGCCAACCACCGTCTCCAAACCGTCGGGTAGGGTCTCGAGCCAGTCGCCGTCGCCGATGCGCCGCGCCAATGTGAGAATTTCGGTCTCGGTGGCTTCCGGTGCCGCATAGCGGATGTTCTCGGCCACCGTCCCGGAGAACAGGAACGGCGCCTGCGAGACGATACCCAACTGCCGCCGGTACTGTTGCAAGTCCATTGTGCGGATGTCCACGCTATCAATCCGGATGTCTCCCTGTTGGAACTCGTAGAAGCGCGCGATCAGCTTTGCCAGCGAGGACTTGCCCGCGCCAGTATGGCCGACGATGGCCAGGTTTTCGCCGGGGCGGATGGTCAGGCTGAAGTCGGTCAGGACAGGCTCGTTGTCCGCATAACGGAACGAGACGTTCTCGAAGCGAATTTCGCCGCGCAGGAGCGGCACGTCCCTCACCTCGGTCTGGACCACGTTCGGTTCGGCGTCTATCAGGGCGAAGACTCGCTCCGAGGCCGAGAGTCCGGACTGGATGTTCGACCAGAAGGCTGAGAGGTTCATCATGGGGTCGAAGAAGCGGCCCAGGCTCAGGATGAACAGGTACCACGCGCCCACTGTAACGCCGCCTTGCGCGGCGGTCATCCCGCCCGCGTAGACCAGAATGGCGGTGAAGATGCCGCTCAAGGCGTTCAGCGTGGGCCAGATGAGGGTCAGCACCAGGCCGCGCGTCACGTTGACCTTGTAGGAGGTCAGATTGGCGTTGTTGAAGGTGCCGAAGATGCTCTCTTCCTGGCGGAAGTTCTTGGCGATGGCAATGCCGGAGACGGTCTCCTTGATGGCGGCGTTGACATCGGCCATGGCCTGCATGCCGCGCTTGGTGGAGCGGCGGGCCAGGCTGCGGAAGCCCAGGGCGGCGACCAGCACGAACGGCATGGAGGCAAAGAGCAGCAGGGCCAGGTGCCACTCTGTGCGGACGATGACCACGCCGAGCACGATGGCTTGGAAGATTTGAGCCGCCACGTCGGTGACGATGACCACCAGGTTGGCGAGGTCGTTGGTATCCGAGTTGATGCGCGAGACGATGCGCCCGGAGGAGAACTGGTCGTAGAACGAGAGGTCGTGTTCGGCGGCGGCGCGGAAGGCGCGTGTGCGCAGGTCGAGCACCACGTCACCCACGGCCCGCACGGTGATGCTGCGCCGTACCCAGTTGATGCCCCAGTCCACTGCGCCGATGAGGAACACCGCGCTGGTGATGAGGGCGATGGTGGTCAGGGTGAGGTTGCCTTTGACGTAATCCAGCGCCTTGCTGACGACGATCGGCTGGGCAGCCGCGATGACGGACATGATGATGGTCAAGATGACCACCGTGGTCATTTTGCCACGCTGCGGGGCGAACAGGGCTATAATGCGCCTCACCAGGGTTTTGTCTTTATACTGGCGGTCGTATTTTTCTTCGTTGAGGCTTTCGTAGAAACCCATTCTTCTCCAGTTATCAGTGATCAGTCATCAGTTATCAGTTTACCGATCACTGATAACTGATGACTGATTACTGTTCACTGCTCACTCTCTAAAGATTCTGCTGTATGCTTCTGATGTTCTCATTAACTCATCATGATCGCCAATGGCAGCGATGCGTCCCTTGCGCAGGACAATGATCAGATCAGCCCAGCGGATCTGCGAGAGGCGGTGGGTGATGATGAAGGTTGTCCGGCCTTTGGCTGCCGCGGCGATGGCGCGCTGGATTTTATCCTCTGTGGCGGAGTCGATGGAGGAGGTCGAGTCGTCCAGGATGAGGATGCGCGGGTCGGTCAGGAAGGCCCGCGCGATGGCTATTCGTTGTCGCTGCCCGCCGGAGAGGGTCACGCCGCGCTCGCCGAGGACAGTCTCATATTTGTTCTCGAACTCCAGGACGAAATCGTGTGCCTGGGCCGACTCGGCGACGCGTTTGATTTCTTCCTGCTCCGCCGCGGGCTTGCCAAAGGCAATGTTCTCGGAAACTGAACGTGAGAACAGGAAGATATCCTGCTCGATCATGGAAATCTGGCTACGCAGAGAGGCCAGGTTCCAGTCGCGCACGTCCACACCGTCCACCAGCACCTGGCCGCTGGTCGCGTCGTAGGTACGGTTGACCAGTTTGACGGACGAGGTCTTGCCCGAACCCGTCTGCCCGACAATGGCGACGGTTTGGCCAGGCTGGACTTTGAAAGAAATGTTTTGGAGCACCGGTTCGCCCTCACTATCCCCCCCGTCCCCCCTTCCTCTCCCAAAGCCTGCCCTGAGCGAAGCCGAAGGGTTGGGAGAGGAAGGGGGGAGAGAGGGGGGTTGGTGAGGGTACTCGAAAGTCACATTCCGAAACTCGATCTCACCTCTCATCTCACCGCTGTATCCCGCCACGTTCTGGTCGAGGTTGTTCTCGCGATTCATCAAGTCCAGGATGCGGCGCGCCCCGGCCAGGCCGGAGGAGATCATCGAGTAAGCCCACATGGAGGTCCAGGTGGGGAAGTCGAGCATCAGCAGCAGGCCGAAGTAGGCCACCACATCGCCGATGTTCAGGATGCCTTGCCGGAATAGGAGCATGGCATGTAGCAAACCGATGGCCAGGGCGGTGCCAAAAAACAGGTAGGGCAGGAAGCGCGCCTCGAGGTCTCCCTGGCGGACGTTGGCATTCCGCAGCGTGCGGGCGTTGCTCTCGAAGCGCCGCACCTCGGCCTCCTCCTGGGCGGCGCCTTTCATTGTCTCTATGCCGTCCAGGGCCTCGGAGATGTGCGTGTTCATCTTCCCGAAGGATTCGCGCACGCACTCGGTGACCGGGTCGAGGCTGCGCAGGTAGGAGCGCAGGGCAATTAAGTAGGCTATGGTGAACAGGGCCGGCGTTAGCAAAAGCGACCAATGGTAGCGCGGCGCGAACAGGAACGGCATGATCAGGAAGATGAGCGAGCCGACCACCAGGTTCAGGCCGGGACTGAACAGGTAGTTCACTTCGCGCACGTCGTTGGTGGCGCGCGCCATCGTGTCGCCCACCGGCTGGAGGCTGTGGAAGGTCATGCTCTTGCCGAGCAGGGAGACATACAGTTCGTCACGCACGTCGCGCTCGATCTTCTGCGCCATTAGCTCGGCGCCGAAGTTGCGTCCCAATTGCAGGATGGCGCGGATGATCTGCGAGCCGCCCATGATGAGCGCCAGCGGGAGCAGCACTCTTATCTCGGGCGGTGTTTTCAGCATGGCGTTGAAGGCGTCGCCGGTCAGCACCGGCACATAGGCAGCCAAAGCGGCATTGCCGACCGCGCCGATGAACATGATGAGCACCAGCCACCAGTAACGAAAAGTATGTGAGACCACCCAGCGCAGGGGGCTGCGCCGGTCCGAGATGTGTCGGCGGGTTAGGGTGAATTCGGCGACTTGAGAGGATGTTGTCATGGGGTCAAAAAAGCCTCCCTTTGTATTAGCGGGGGCATACATCAACCGGAAAGGCGATTGATTTTATCATAATGCAGGTGTAACCCTTTCTGCCTATGTGGGTTCTATATGATAGAACCGGCGTTCATCTGGCCGAATCTATTTCACCAAAGGAGAGAAACATGAAATTCCCGAAGCAACTTTCCACCATTTTCCTGATCCTGTTCCTGCTGGCTTTTGGCATCGGCTACTTTGTCCTGGGGAATCTGCTGGCCCCGGCCGCCGCTGTGCTCGCTATCGTGGCCGCCATCTTCTATCTGCTCGGCAAGTAGCACCAACTAACTGGTGCACGCGACAGCCTCCCCGTTTGGGGAGGCTGTTCATTTTAATCTAATGATTTCGACCACCCCAGGCTGATCCGTCCGCGCTCAGGCTCGATCTTCAGGATTTTGACCTCGATTATGTCGCCGACCTTGAGCACCGTGGCGGAGGGGACTTGCGAGCGGTGCAGCAAACCATCATGCTTGACGCCAATATCCACGAAAGCGCCAAAATCAACCACGTTGCGCACCGTGCCTTTCAGGATCATGCCTGTGGTCAGGTCGTCCATAGAAAGCACGTCCGAGCGCAAAATGGGAGTGGGGGTATCGGCGCGCGGGTCGCGGCCGGGACGGACGAGTTGTTCCAGGATATCTTGTAAGGTGGGGACGCCGCAGCCGAGTTCGCCAGCCAGGGTTTCAACCGGTTTGTGCGCAAGCAACGCCTCCAGGGCTGGTTTGCACTCCGCCGGAGTTGACCAGGGCGTCAAACAGGCCAGCTCGAGCACCTGCTCGGCCACGCCGTAACTTTCGGGGTGGATTGCGCTGGCGTCCAGTGGATTGTCGCCCTGGCGCACGCGCAGGAAACCGGCCGCCTGCTCGAAGGCTTTCGGCCCCAGCCCGGGCACCTGGCGTAAGTCGGCGCGCGAGCGGAAGACACCCTGATCGTCGCGGTAGGCGACGATCTTTCCGGCCAGCTTCGGCCCCACGCCAGCGACGTAGGTCAGCAAAGCCGGGCTGGCCGTGTTGACATTCACGCCGACGGCGTTGACCACGCTTTCCACCACACCGCCCAGGGCGGCCGAGAGCTGGGCTTGATCCACGTCGTGCTGGTACAGACCAACGCCAATAGATTTAGGGTCAATCTTGACTAACTCGGCCAGCGGGTCCTGGGCGCGGCGGGCAATCGAGACCGCGCCGCGCAGGCTCACGTCCAGATCGGGCATTTCGGCGCGGGCGAGCGGACTGGCAGAGTAAACCGATGCTCCTGCTTCGTTCACGATCAGGTATTTGATGGACGGCACCTCACGCGTCAGCTCAGCGACCAATTTCTCGGTCTCGCGCGAGGCGGTGCCGTTGCCAATCGTGACCAACGTAACCTCGTGCCGGTCCGCTATTTCCTGGAGCGATTCCAACGCCGCATCCCATTTCTTCTGCGGCTCGTGGGGATAGATGGTGGCGGTGTCAAGCAGCTTGCCGGTCGGGTCCACCACGGCGACCTTGCAGCCGGTGCGAAAGCCGGGGTCAATTCCCAGGATGGTGTGGCCTGCCAGCGGCGGCTGGCCGAGCAGGGCGCGCAGGTTGGCTGAAAAGACCTGGATGGCGTGCGCCTCGGCCTTTTCGGTCAGCGCCCGGCGCACGTCGCGCTCGATGGCCGGCAGCAGCAGCCGCTCGGCAGCCTCGTTGATGGCCAGCACCAACTGATCGGCAAACGGCGAGAGGATGTCCGCATTGAAGGCGCTGTCAATGGCAGCGCGCCAGTCGCGTTCCCGGATCTCGACCTTGACCCTGAGCACTTTTTCATTTTCACCGCGGTTGCAGGCCAGGATCTGGTGCGGGAAAAGCCGGTCAACGCGGTTCTCGAACTCGTAGTAGGTCTCGTAGACTTGTTTCTCGTCCTCGGCGTCTTCGACCTTTTCGACGACCACGTTCCCCCACTGGAACGCCTTCTCGCGCGTCGTCTTGCGGACGCCAGCGTGGTCGCTGATCGTCTCGGCCACGATGTCGCGTGCCCCGACCAGAGCCTCCTCCACGGTCGCTACGTTCTCGTTCAGGAAGGGCGCCACGATGGCCTCGAGCGGACGCCTGTCTTTGGCTTGCTGGAGGATCAGATCGGCGAGCGGCTGGAGTCCCTTCTCGCGGGCGACCATCGCCCGCGTGCGGCGCTTAGGTTTGTAAGGCGCATATAGGTCTTCCAGCGCGGTCATGGTCTCGGCGGCCATGATTTGGGCGCGCAGCTCGTCGCTAAGTTTGCCCTGCTCCTCGATGGATTTGAGAATCGTCGCGCGGCGCTCGTCGAGGGCACGCAGCTTTTCGATCATGGTGCTGACCTGGCGCAGTTGTTCCTCGTCCAATCCGCCCGTGGCTTCCTTGCGGTAACGGGCGATGAAAGGCAGCGTGTTGCCGTCGTCGAGCAGTTCGATGGTCGCGGCGACCTGGTTCGGTCGAATGTTCAGTTTTGAGGCGATGATTTCAATGTGAGACATGTTCTTTGGGTGGGAGCATATATCTTGAGACAAAAAAGGATTTCACCAGCCTGGGACAGGCTGTCCAGGCAACAGAAAAATTTTACCATAATCGTTTGACTTGCTCCTTTTTCTGTTGTACACTTTCTCTAAGATAATGTCTGAAAAGCACCTGCCGAAGGCCTACTCGGTAGTGACGACTTCAGTCGTTTTTTTGCCTGAAAAAGCGACTAAAGTCGCCACTACGACTGAGTTTTCAGGCACTCTCTAACACCAACTTCTTGCAGAAACGAGGACCCAGACATGAAAAAGAAGCGTAACTTATATCCTGTGTTCGTTGTGATTGTGTTCTTTCTTTTCATATTCCTGCACCAGACGGACAAGCTGCTGATCGGTTCTTTGCAAATCCCCATTAGCAAAACCTTCAACCTTAACGACTTGCAATGGGGATTGGTCAATTCCGGTGCCTTGATTATCGGCACCATCCTCTATCCCATCTGGGGCTATCTATATGACCGTTACGCGCGCGCCAAGCTGCTGGCGCTGGCCTCGCTCATCTGGGGCATGACAACCTGGCTGAGTTCGCTGGTACGGACGTATCCGCAGTTCCTGGCCACGCGCGCCTCGACCGGCATTGACGATTCATCCTATCCCGGCTTATACAGCCTGGTGGCGGACTACTTCGGCCCTAAGATACGCGGCAAAGTCTACGGCCTCCTGCAAGTGCCCGGGCCGCTTGGCTATCTGGTGGGCATGGTGCTGGCCTTGATGGTCGCCCCCATGTTGGACGGAAAAATCTTCCACCTGGAGGGCTGGCGGACGATCTTCCTCATCACCGGTTCGCTGGGCATTGTCATGGCGGCTGTCATTTTCTTTGGCATCAAAGATATGCCGCGCGGCAAGGCCGAGCCGGAATTCGAGGGCATGGAAGAGATCGGTCAATTCCGCTTCTCTTGGGCGGCTGCCAAGGATGTTCTAAAGAAGCGCACGATGTGGTTCGTCTTCCTGCAAGGCTTCGCGGGTGTCTTTCCCTGGAATGTCATCACTTACTTCTTTGTCGGCTACCTGCTTACTGAGCGCGGCTACGACAACAACTCCGTGCTCTTCGTCATGGGACCGGTCATCCTCATCCTGTCGGTGGGTTACTTCATCGGCGGCGCGCTGGGTGACTGGCTGTTCAAGCGCACAAAGAAAGGCCGCATCATTGTCTCCTGCGTGGGCGTCATCCTGGGCGCCATCTTCCTTCTATTTGCGCTGCTGACACCGGTTCAAGATCGCACCACCTTCTTCATTCTGATGTCCCTGACCGCGCTCTTTATGCCGTTCTCCTCCCCTAACGTCCTCTCGACCATCTTCGACATCGCCGCGCCGGAGGTGCGCTCGACGGCCCAGGCGGTGGAATACTTCATCGAAAACAGCGGCGCGGCGCTGGCGCCCATCATCGCCGGGGCGATTGCCCTTGCTTCGACCAAGCAGAATGCCATCCTGACCATCTGCGTTTCCACCTGGGTTTTGTGTTTCTTCCTGTACCTGGGCGCGCTGTTCTTCATTGACGGCGACATCAAGACGCTGCGAGACCAGATGGCCGCCCGCGCCAAACTTGAAAAGGCGAAGCAGACAGCATAGGCCCTCACCCCTGACCCCTTCGCGAAGCACCCCTGTGGGGCTCCCCAAACGGGAGAGGGAACTATTTGTCATGAACATCATCCAGGTTGACCTCGCCAATCGAAAACAGGTGCGGGATTTCCTCTCCGTGCCCTTCCGCATCTACCGCGACATTCCACAATGGGTCCCGCCCCTGGCGATGGACGAGCGCGCCCGTCTGACCCCGCGCCGCTATCCGTTTTACAGGCACTCTGCCGCCGCCTTTTTCCTCGCCGTTGAGGATGGACAAGCCATCGGTCGCCTGGCCGTGCTGGATAACCGTCTTTACAACGACTACAACCACGAGAAGATGGCCTTCTTCTATCTCTTCGAGTGCGAAAATAACCTGGAGGCCGCACGCGGACTCTTCGCGCTGGCCTTCGACTGGGCGCGCGGGCGTGTTCTGAATAAAATATTTGGCCCGAAGGGCTTTACCGCGCTGGACGGCCTGGGGCTGCTGGTCAAAGGCTTCGAGCGTCGTCCAGCCTTTGGGCTGCCGTACAACCCGCCTTATTATCCCGAACTGATCGAGGCGCTGGGCTTCGAGAAGGCCAACGACATCCTCTCCGGCTACATGAGCGCGGACATTCAATTCCCGGAGCGCATCCACAAGCTCTCGGCGCGCATCCAGGAGAGGCGCGGTTTGCGCATCGCCCGCTTCCACACGCGCCGCGAGCTGCGCGCCGCACTCAGCCACCTGAAAGCCCTTTACAATGGCGCGCTGGCTGGCGCGCAGGGCGGCACACCCATCACCGACGAGGAAGTCAAGGCTCTGGCTGATCAGATGCTCTGGTTTGCCGACCCCGGCCTGATCAAGATCGTGATGAAAGACAACTGTCCTGTCGGTTTCTTGCTGGCGTATCCAGATATTTCCGCCGCGCTGCAAAAGACGAAAGGCCGCCTCTTGCCCTTTGGCTGGATGACGGTGCTGCACGAACTGCGCACGACCGACTGGATCAACATCAACGGCGCGGGGATGATCGAGGAATATCGCGGCTCAGGAGGCACGGCGATCCTATATAGCGAGATGTTCAAAAGCGTGACCGAGAACCCGCGCTACCACCACGCCGAGGTGGTGCAAATAGGCTTGGAGAACGACAGGATGCAGCGCGAGCTGCAGAATTTTGGGATTGATTTTTATAAGATGCACCGGATGTATGTGAAGGAACTAGGGACTGGGAATCAAGCCCGGGTTCGTGATTCCTGATTTCCTAATCCCTAATCGAGGAGCTGCCAATGATTAGAATCGTTGCCGATACAACTGCTGGCCTGCCGCGCGAACTGACTGCAAGATTGGGCATCCCCGTGCTGCCGCAGATCGTCATCTTTGGTGAGACCTCCTACCGCGACGACACCGAACTGGATACCGCCGCCTTCTTGCAGAAGCTGCGCGCCTCACCGCAGTTGCCCAAAACGGCTGCGCCGCCGCCGCAGATTTACAACCCTATCTTCAAAGAGGCCGCCAAAAAGGGTGAGACGGTCATCGTGCTCGCACCCACCTCTAAAGCCAGCGGAACCGTCCGCTCTGCGGAGGTGGCCGCCCAGGATTTCCCGGGGTTGGACGTGCGCGTGGTCGATTCTCTGACCATCGCCGGGAACCTGGCCAGCCTGGTGCTGATGGCGGACGGGTGGGCCAAGTCCGGCCTGGACGCGGATACCATCGTGAACCGCCTCAACGACTGGATTGCGCGCGGACGCATCTACTTCCTGGTGGATACACTCGAATATCTGCAAAAGGGCGGGCGCATCGGCGGCGCGAAAGCCTTGTTAGGCGAAATGTTGCAGGTCAAGCCCATTTTGACTGTCCGTGATGGACAGGTGGAGCCTTATGAACAGCAGCGTACCAAGCGGCGCGCCCTGGCGCGGCTGGTGGAGATCGTCGAGGAGCAGTGCCCGAAGAGCGACGACGCGCACCTGTGCGTAATGCAGGCGGATGCGATGGAGGAAGCCGAGGCATTATCAGCCGACCTGAGGTCCCGCATGAACCTGTCCTCGATCCCGATTTATGAGTTGCCGCCTGCCATCGTCGTCCATGCCGGGCCGAAGGCAATGGCAGTCGGATTTTTTATCCAAGTGTGAGGATGGGCATGGTATAATTCGCAGGCCGTTAGCGCAAAATCCCACGAATTGTACTTCTTCCCCATACAAGGAGAATTTATATGTCTGGACACAGCCATTGGGCGACTATTCGCCGCAAGAAAGGGGCGCAGGACGCCAAGCGTGGCGCGGTCTTCACCCGCCTGGCGCGTGAAATTGTGATGGCAGCCCGCGATGGCGGCGGCGACCCAGCCTCGAACTTCCGCCTGGCGCTGGCAATCGAAAAAGCCCGCGCCGGGAACATGCCGAAGGAAAACATCGAGCGCGCCATCCATCGCGGTACCGGCGATGATAAAGAGGGCGTCTCACTCGAAGAGATCACCTACGAAGGCATCGGGCCGCACGGTGTGGCGCTGATGATCGAATGTGTCACCGACAACCGCAACCGCGCCGTCGCTGAGATCCGCCACTCACTGACCCATGCGGGCTGTACCATGGCCGAAGCGGGTGCAGTCGGCTGGCAGTTCCACCGGGTTTCATACTTCTACGTCCCATCCAGTGAATTATCCTATGACAAGGCTTTTGAATTAGCCGTTGAGGCTGGTGCAGATGATGTCTTCGAAGACGGCGACATGATCGAGATCCTCGGCCCGGTCGAAGCCTTCAAGAGCATCATTGATCGTCTACAGGCGGCGAACGTCCAGCCGGAAGAAACCGGTCTGCGCCTGATCGCCAAGCAGGAGATGGAGCTAAAAACTGACCAAGCCCTGCAGGTGATGCGTGTCATCGAGACGCTCGAAGACCTGGACGATGTCCAGAATGTTTACCACAACCTGAAACTATCTGCAGAGGCCATGGCAGCCCTCGAGGCTGAATAGACATGACGCTGGTTCTGGGCATTGACCCGGGGACGGCGACGACGGGTTATGGTCTGGTACGCGACCTACCCGACAGCAGCTTACAAGTCGTTGATTATGGCACGTTCGTGACCCCGGCCGGTCTGCCCGCTCCTAAGCGCCTGTCCATGCTCTATCATCGTTTGCAAGAGATACTGCTTCTCCACCATCCCGATTCGGCTGCGGTGGAGAAGTTGTTTTTCCAGAGCAATGTGAAAACCGCCATCGCGGTTGGGCAGGCGCGCGGGGTGTTGCTGCTGGCCCTGGCAGAATCCGGCCTCGAGGTTGCCGAGTACACGCCGAACGAGGTCAAGCAGGCAGTGACCGGATATGGCAGTGCAGATAAAAAGCAAGTGCAGGAAATGGTGCGCGTCTTGCTGGCGATGCCGCACATACCCAGGCCCGATGACGCTGCCGACGCCCTGGCGGTTGCAATCACGCATTTGCATACAAGAAAATATTGAACCGCGAAGCGACGAAGACCGCGAAGATTCCTTCGCGGACACGAAGAAAGCCTTCGCGCCCTTCGCTTCTTCGCGGTGAATCAAGGTGAATATGATAGCAACCCTGCGCGGTGAGATCACCCAAATCGAAGACTACGCCCTCATCGTCGAGGTCGGCGGGGTGGGGATGCGAGTCCATGTCCCCGCGCCGCTGCGTGAGCGGATGAAGGTCGGCGAGGGGGTGTTGCTTCACACCCACCTGGTCGTCCGCCAGGATGCGCTGACCCTGTACGGCTTCGAGACAGTCGCCGATCGCAGCCTGTTCACCATGCTGCTCGGCGTGAACGGGGTCGGGCCGAAAGTCGCCCTCTCGGTACTGTCTACACTCAACCTGGATACCGTCCAGCGCGCCGTATTCAACGAGCAAGATGAAATCTTGAGCCGCGTACCGGGCGTGGGTAAGAAGACCGCCCAGAAGATCGTGTTGCACCTGCACGACCGGCTCAAGCCCATCAGCGGACTGCAGGCTGTGGCAGCCATGTCGGTTGCGGATTCGGAGGTGCTGGCTGCGCTGACCGCGCTGGGCTACAGCGTGGTCGAGGCCCAGTCCGCGCTGCAATCGCTGCCGAAGGACGCGCCAGAAGACGTGGAGGAGCGGCTGAGGTTGGCGTTGCAGCAGTTTCGGGGGAAGTGAGCGAGGCCAATTCAATCTCTTTCATCCCTTTCATCTGTGGCTAGCGCCTTATGTCCCTCATCACTGCCACCAACCTCTCCAAATCCTACGACCCAGTGGACATCTTCACCGGGCTGAGTTTTGCCGTTCCGCACGGGGCGCGGATCGCGCTGGTCGGGCCGAATGGCGTCGGCAAGACCACCCTGCTGCGTATCCTGGTCGGCGAGGAAGAAGCCTCCGGCGGGACAGTCTCGCGCGCTAGGAATTTGCGCCTCGGCTACCTGCCACAGGAGGCCGGGTTCGAGATGGAAGGTACCGTCTGGGATGTTTGCCTGGACTGCTTTGTCGATCTGTTGACGCGCCAGGCGGAGCTGGAACGGCTCGAGGCGGAGATGTCCGCTCCAGAAAAGCGCGAGCAAGCCCTGGTCCGCTACGGGGCGCTCCAGCAGGAGTTTGAGCGGCGCGGCGGGTACACGTTCCAGACGCGCATCAAACAGGTGCTGACCGGCTTGGGTTTCTCGTCAGAAGATTTCCACCTGCCCCTCGAACACCTCTCCGGCGGCCAGCGGACGCGCGCCTTCCTAGCCCGCCTGCTGCTCTCCGACCCTAACATCTTGCTGCTCGACGAGCCGACCAATCACCTGGACATCGCCGCCGTCGAGTGGCTGGAAGGCTATCTCAGCCAATGGGACGGCGCGGCGGTGCTGGTTTCGCACGACCGCTACTTCCTGGATAAGGTCGCCAATGGCATCCTCGAGATGACCCCCGCGGGCGTGGAAACCTACCGCGGCAACTACTCGGCCTACGTGGCGCAGCGCCAGGAGCGTTGGGAGCGGCGTCATGCGGTTTTCGAGGGCGAAAAAGAAAAGCTGCTCAAAGAAGTCGAGTACATCAAGAAGAACATTTCCGGCCAGAACGTTTCGCAAGCCAAGGGCCGGCTGCGCCGCCTGACGCGCGTCGTCCAGGCCATCGAGCAGGTCGGGGTGGAGGCAGTGCTGTCGAAATCCTGGCTGAAACTGAGCGACGCCGTGACCACGACCGTTTCCCCCTTTGGGGTGGAAGAAGCGGAACGCCGCGTGCGGTCACTTCATATGCCGGATCACCGTCCGCCGCGCCTGAAACTGCACCTGCGTGCCGACCAGCGTTCCGGCGAACTCGTCATCCGGACACGTGGCCTGCGCATCGGTTACCCTGGCCGTTTGCTCTTCGACGCGCCGGATATCGAGTTGCGCCGCCGCGAGTGCGCCGCGCTGATCGGCCCCAACGGCGCGGGCAAAACGACCTTCATCAAAACCGCCCTCGGCCAGGTCGAGCCGCTTTCGGGTGAGGTGCTCCTCGGCGCAAGCTTGCAGATCGGCTACTTCGCGCAGGCGCACGAGGGCTTGAACCCCGCAAACACCTTGATCCAGGAGATCGAAACGGTCGCGCCGAACATGCTCCTGGCCGAGGCGCGTCACTACCTGGGCCGCTATCTCTTCTCCGGCGACGACGTGTTCAAGAAAGTGGAAGTGCTTTCCGGCGGCGAGCGCGGCCGCCTGGCGCTGGCGAAGCTGTCGCTCCAGGATACCAACCTGCTGCTGCTCGACGAGCCGACCAACCACCTCGACATCCCCTCGCAGGAGATCCTCCAGGAGGTGTTGGACGAATACGGCGGGACGATCCTGCTCGTCACCCACGACCGTTACCTGATTGATGCCTTAGCGACGCAGATCTGGGAGATTGCATCCCAGACTTCCGAAGTCTCCGCAAGGCGCCCTCGAAAAGAGAAAGGAACAGAGACTTCGGAAGTCTTGCAGGTCTTCAAGGGGACGTACAGCCAAATGAAGGCAGAGCGAGAAAGGCTGGTGGCGTTGCGGGCCGAAGAGGAAGCCGCACGTAGGATTGACCGGCCGGTCGCCCCAACAAAACGCGCCGACCCAACCGTGAAACAGGAACGCCGCCGTGTCGCCCGTCTTCAAGAATTGGAAAACAAGATCGCTGCGATGGAGTCCGAGTTAGGCGAGATTGGCCGCAAACTCGAAAATCCCCCCGCGGATACTGCCCTGGTGCGCAAGTGGGGCAATCAGTATACGGCTTTGCAAAAAGAGATGGATGAGTATCTGGCGGAATGGGAACAGCTGCAAAGTTGATTTTGTTCCCCCGCTCACCCTAGCGCACGCGCCGCTTCCACTCCTCTTTCAATTACAACTGGCGGGAGCTTGCGCCGGATTCGAGCTCTTAGTTTCGCTTCTTACTCTTGAGCCATAAATGAACACTGGAGTTGTGTAAAATAATTTCCCGTTTTTATAGTTCGCTAGCAGGATGCAGTCCAACTGCATCCTAAACAATGAACTTATTCTTACATGAGCACGCTGATTCAATTTTTATCATTTCGGGAACTTTGCCAGCACCACCTGAACGCGGGCCGTCAACTGGTCGGGTGAGAAGGGCTTAACCATATATTCGACTGCGCCGGCCTGTATCCCGGCCTGGACTTCGGCTTCCTGTCCTTTGGCCGACAAGAATACGACCGGTATACCTTTCGTTTTTTCGTCCGCTTTGATGGCTTTGCAGGCTTCGTAACCAGTCATGCGCGGCATCCGCACATCCAACAATACCAGATCGGGCATTTCTTGCAGGGCAAGCTGAACGGCCTCCTCGCCGTCACCCGCCGAGACCACCTCATAACCAGCAAATTGCAGTGTATAAGTGATCAGATCACGGATATCGCGTTCGTCTTCTGCAATCAATATCTTTGTCATTTCGTCACTCCTTCCCTTGGTATAAGGGTAGTGTGAAAGAAAAAGTACTCCCCTCGCCCGCTATCCCGGTACTCTTCATCCATATTTTACCTTTGTGCATATTCACCAGCTGTTTGACAATGGGCAGACCGAGACCCGTTCCCGGCGTAGCCAGCACCAGAGGATTTTCGCCGCGGAAAAAACGCTCGAAGATGCGATCCTGGTCTTTTGGCGCGATCCCGACTCCATTATCAATCACATCAACCTGAACTTCATCTTCCACCTTTTTTAGGTGAACGGTGAGATGGCCATTTTCAGGGGTGTAACGATAGGCGTTGTCCAAGAGGTTATTGAGAATTTGATGAACGCGCTCCAGGTCGCCGTAAACCCGCGGCAGGTCCGGGGGCGCATCCAATTTCAAATCCATTTCCCTTTTCTCCACTTGCGAATGGCGCGCCACCTCTCCCATCACGCTCTCGGCGATCTCACGCAGATCGAGCGGTTCGAGCGAGAGCGAGACCCGCCCGGCCTCCATGCGCGAGATGTCAAGCAGGTCGTTGACCAGAATGCTGAGGCGTTCGGTGTTGCTGCTGACAAATTCCAGGAAGTGGGTTTGTTTCTCGTTCAAGGCGCCGGCCGCGCCCATCAGCAGCAGGTCAACGTATCCTTTGATGGAGGTCATCGGCGTGCGCAGCTCGTGGCTGACTGTAGCCACGAACTCGGATTTCAGCCGGTCAACCTCGACCTCGTGAGTGATATCGCGGAAAATGGATACAGTTCCCAAGAACTCGTTGCGCCAGATGACGGGAGCCAAGTGCACCAGAACGATGTGCTCGTTCTCGAGGGTTACTTGCTCAGCGTAGGTATCGCCTGGCTGGTAGCTGGCCGGGTCTTCGGACCAGGCGCCGATGGTTTGGGTCCAGGTCTGAGTCGCCTTGCCGAATAAGTCGACGAAGTTTTCCAGCGATTGGCCAAGCGTCGTCTCTGCTTTCAGCCCCAAAATGCGCTCCGTCGAGGAATTGATAAAGTTAATCTCGTTGTTCGCATCGGTGACCAGCACACCGTCGGCGACGGCCTCCAGAATGGCCTGCTGCCGGCTGGCCTCCACCTGCTGGCTACGCAACATACTTCCCAGATGTTCAGCCTGGTCGCGGATCAACTCGTACAATTGAGCGTTGTTGATTGCCACTGCCACCTGGCTGCCGATAGCACGCACCATGTTCATGTTTTCGGGTGCAAAGTAACCCACGGTACGGTGGAACACCATAATGACGCCGATCACTTCCTTGCCCACCACCAGCGGCGCTGCGATCACGCTGCGTTGGTAGGGAAACTTGACTGGCAGTTCCAGCCAGCGTTTGTCCTTGCGGACATCGGAGACCAGGGCTGCCTGGTGATTCTTGATGACCCATCCGGCTAACCCTTCGCCCATCTTGAGCACCGTAGGTTTCGTGCTGCCGGTCGTGTTGGACATCAAGTAACCACATCCGGCGCGGTAATGGATAGCGTTATCCTCGGTGTTGATGAGTAAAATACTGCCCTGTTCCGCGCCGGTGACTTCGTTGAGCAGTGCCAGGGTACGGTTGAGTGCCTGATCGAGATCGAGGCTGGCTGAGACTTCGCTCAAGACGCGCAGCAGGGTCTCGGTGTTGTGTTTCTCACGCGCCAGTTCGGCGGTACGCTCGGCGACGCGCTGTTCAAGCTCATCGGGCAGACGAGCGTATGACGCTTGGGCAAACCGCAACAAAGCCCTGACCAGCAGGACGATAACTATCCCGGTCAGGAGCAAGCCAATCCCCAGGAGCGTCGACTGCCCTATTGACATCGAAATAATTATCCTTTGGATGTGACGCTGGTCACATCCTGTCTGCGCAACTCGACAGCCGTTTCGGTGATCTCGCGAAAGTCCGTGAAAGTTTGTATCTTCGGCATGACGATGCCAATTGCCAATGACATCAGCGGAGTCTTCTCCACCTCCCCCTCGGCGTTGGGAGTCACGATGAAGCCCTGTTGCCGATCCAAGAAATTGTGATCGAGCCAGAGCGGTTTATTTTGGATTCTAAGGTCGCGCGCTGGTTCGTTGAACGGCGGGATAGGACGGGTTGCTTGTAAAATGACTTTGAGCATAATGGTTAAATCACTGGGGTCTGATCCACAACGATTGTGCACGTTGTGTCGCCGCGCGCAATACACTGTGTTTCTTCTACGTTGAAGAATTTCCCGCCGCTGACCCAGTACAGCGCCTCCTGCAACAGGCCAACTGCCAGGTGACAAACCGGATCGGAGGTGCGGCGCTGCCAGCATAACGGACAGCGCTCGATGGTCCAGAAGATGTTCTTTTCGTCAATCTCCAGCCGGACGAGCTGGTCGGTGAAATGATTGAAGAGACCAGCGAAGGCCTCGCTACCGACCTTCAATTTGCTCGGCAGGGGCAGCAGCCGGAAGGCCAGGTCGGTCAGGCCAAGCTCCGGGCTGAACTCGCGCAGCCCGTAGTTGAAACAGGCGCGCCCGCTGCGCAGGGCCAGGCCGCGCCCGCCACGCGGTCCGTACTCGTCTTCCAAAGCGCTTTGCATCCGGCTGATTTGCTCGATCGGGATGTGGAGATCCTGGTTATGCGATGGATAATGGTTGATGTAGTCCGAGAGAGAGGCCCGGTTGAGCACCGCGTTCACTCCATTGCGGCCGAGGATCTCCTCCATTGCCAATAGCACAATCCTCCCCATGTGATTCGGGTAGAAATAACTCTTCACAGGTTTACTCATGCGGTTAATGCCTCTTTGTCCAGGAAATCCTTGAGCTTGTGCACGGAGGCCCCTGGTTCGTCCAGTATGATGAACTGGCCTGCTTTAGGGAAACGCTCGATGCTCGCCTGGGGAACGCCTTCCTTCAACGGCTGCCATAGCATCGGATGGATGAAGTTATCCCGGTGGCTGAGGTAAGCCATCGTTTCCTGCCATAGCCCCCATAAGCCAAGCCACCCGTGCAGCAAAATGACCGGTCGCCCGAGCCCGAAAACCTCGTAATGAACGATACCCTGGTCAGTCGTAATAAAGGACACGGTAACAAAAACAAATGGAGAGGTTACTTCTCTCCATGCTCCATTTCAGCAAGGATACTATAGAGGAGTTCCAACAACACCGCTTTGACTGTATCGCGCGTGGTGGCGGTGCAGGGAAGCAGTTTGATTTTGGAGTCCAGGCGCAAGGCGTGGCGCATATCGTCAATCTCCCAGGCGTCCTGCTTGTCCTGCTTATTGGCAGCCACCACGTAAGGGGTCGGCGCGTAGGCCCGGAAGGTTTCGAGGATGGAGCGTGCCTCTCGGAAGGTCTCTGGCCGGGTGCTGTCCACCATAACGATAAATCCCAACATGCCTTCGGAGAGGATCTCCCACATGAAGTCGAAGCGCTTCTGGCCAGGCGTTCCGAACAGGTAAAGCACCAGATCCTCGTCCACGGTGATGCGGCCAAAATCCATAGCCACTGTCGTCGCTTCTTTGAGGGTTTTTTCGGTCATAGTGGATATTTTTCGTTCGGTCGAGACAACGTCAATTTCACTCACCGAGCGGATGAATTCTGTTTTTCCGGCGTTGAAGGGGCCAGTGATGACCATTTTGACAGTTTGCATAAGAGCTGTCCTCGAAAAAATTTTTTTGGTATCTTCTCGATCACTCGGGGGAGGTGGGGGTTTGCGAACGGGCTTCGTCCGTTCGCAAACCCCCAAACCCCATTTTTATTTAAGCCACTTATAGCGACCGAATGCGGTTGATCAGGCGGTAGACGAGCGACTTTTGCTCATCCTTATCTTCGGTCGGGTAGACGTGCACCGGCGGCGGGACCGGCGCGCCCTCCGGGCGGACGATCTCCACCAGACAGGCTTGCAGCAGTCCGTAGATGATGCGGCGGACTTCCAGGTCGTTCATCCTGGTCGTGTTGGCGATCTGCCGCATGGTATTCTTCGGGTTTACGTATGAAACCACCCGCCACTCTTCGATGCTCAGGTTGACGTTGCGCAGGTTGGCGCCGGGACGGTCGGCGAATTTGAGCGCCATGTCCAGGCTGGGGATTTCATCCTGCAACTGCTCCCACTCACGCAAGGCGCGCGAGCCTTCGATAATCAGGTTCTCCAGGTCGAGGCGGACGTTGATGCGGTCGGCAGGGGGCAGGGCCTCGCTGTCGAAGTGGAACAAGCCCTCCACCCAGGTAAACAGGCGGTGGACGACATCGGTGGAATACTGCTGAAGGTTGTCCAGGATGTCTTCCTTGGAGACGTAGCCAGCGTTGATCAGCAGCAAGCCCAGCTCTTTATCGGAGAAGTTGCCGGCGCGCTGTTGGATGAGCTTGTATTGGTTGGCGTTCAGTTTGTTGCTTTGGTACAAAATACCCGCCAGCCGGCTGTCTTCCTGGCCGATCTGGGCATAGGCCAGCTTGCCGTCGCGGAACGAGACCCTGGCCGTTTCGCCGGGGCCTTCGACGATAAGCGTCCCGGTCTTATGGGCCAGATTGACCAGGTTCAGGAGTTGGGTGATCGTGAAATCTCGCAGGTTGCCCCGAAGAGCCATGGGCGGTCCTCAAGGAATGCCCCCGTAGGGGCAAAATTGACTGGATGATGAAATCGTATCATCTCAATAGACTGGGGAGCGGGGGTGGTGCGGGCGGTAGAGAAGCATACCCGAAGGGTGCGAAGCCGCCCACCCCCCCCATCCTCCCCTACTTAGAGAAAATACATGAAATCATTATACATGCAAGGATGACATGCGTCAAAGGAAAAAAGCCGTCGAAGCCGGTATGTTATAATTTATTCAGCGACCGATAATTCTCTTCTGGCGTGAGGAGGAATCAGCATGTTACTCAAAATTACGATCGTTTATTGCGCGGTTTGACATTATACTGACCGGGCCGTGAGCCTGGCAGCCGACCTGCTCAAGAACTTCGAGCCTGAAATCGAGACCCTCAGCCTGGTGCCCTCCGACGGGGGCCGGTTCGAGGTCACGGTGAACGATAAGCTGGTTTATTCCAAACTCCAAAACGGACGCCACGCCGAGCCAGGCGAGGTGGTCGGTTTGGTGAAAAAATTGGTAAAACCGTAGGGCGGGATTCCAATCCCGCCAATTACCGGCGGGTAAGATACCCGCCCTACTGAATTTGCGAGGCAAACATGACTCCCAAAAAAGGCCGCGTGTTTTCCGGCATCCGCCCCACCGGGCGCGCCCACCTGGGCAACTACCTGGGCGCGTTCAAGAACTACGTCGCTTTGCAGGACGACTACGAGTGCGTCTACTGCATCGTGGATCTGCATGCCCTGACCACCGTCGAGGACACCCTCAACCTGCGCCAGAACACCTACGATTTGGCCCTCGACCTGCTGGCCGCCGGCATCCGGCCTGAGGAGACCATCCTGTTCGTGCAATCGCACGTGCCGCAGGTGACCGAGTTGCACACCATCCTCTCGATGGTCACGCCGATGGGCAAGCTGACCGACCTGCCGACCTTCAAAGAAAAAGCCCGCCAGCAGCCGCACAACGTCAACTATGGATTGGTCGGCTATCCCGTTTTGATGGCCGCTGATATCGTCCTATACAAATCAGACATTGTGCCGGTAGGCGTTGACCAGGCGCCGCACATCGAGTTCACCCGCGAGGTCGTGCGTTCGTTCAACTATCGCTACAGCACGAACGTGCTCATCGAGCCGCAGATGAAGAACACCGCGATACTCAAGGTGCTCGGCACCGACGGCAAAGAGAAAATGGGCAAGAGCCTGGATAATCAAATCGTACTGGCTGCCACGCCC